>PDWJ01000339.1_pt1 | contig 70871 bp, 70 predicted proteins | sample 1430881 | NCBI WGS metagenome assembly PDWJ01 (sample SAMN01162460, study PRJNA174530) | Oral metagenome, whole genome shotgun sequencing project. | biome: Marine environment; feature: Marine mammal; material: Swab sample of the gingival sulcus; isolation source: swab sample of gingival sulcus...
TTGGCGGAATTCGTCCGTCCGTTTCAGTCCCATAGTCAGTCTCCTTTGTTGCAGTAAATGCTATCAAAGGAGCGGCATCAAACCGCGACAGGTCCAGGTGATGTCAGGCTCGGCCTAGGTTCCATCGGGACTATGGTCTCCGTGACTGATGGCCGATTCCGCCGTGAGCAAATAAAACAGTGGAATGGCACCCTTCTCGAATGCGCGTTCAGTGAGCGTTGAACGCGTCACGCGTTGCCGAAAGCGGCTTCGCGCTTGCGGTCCATTCCGGCCAAAGCCGAGCCAATACTGAGGGTGACCGACTTCGTGTCATCAGGCAGGATGCCGAGGGGGTCTGCGCTTACGTCGATGCCGTTGACTGCAACGTTTACGCCACCGGCAACTTGCTTCCCGACGCCCGCTGCGCGGGCATTATCGCGGCCAATGCGTCCGAGATTCCGTTTACGGATGGCATTACATTGCGGTTCGTATTGTTGATCGGGGGGCTGGTGATTTGCGCCGCTTATGTCATGCGCTACGCATCTCGGGTAAAGGCTGATCTTTCCCGGTCAGTCGTCGCCAAACAATGGGCAGCGCATGGTGCGGTTTGGATAAATCCGGGCCGAATGCATCCCGAACTCTCTAACAAGACGAGTTGGCGATGCAAGCTTGAAATGCAACCATACACCGCCCGGCACAGCTGCCGGGCAGTGGATACATCAAATGACTTGTTACAAGCGGCGACACCGATACTCAGCATCGGGCTGGAAAGACCCTGTCGTTTCCGAACAGAGCTGGTTTAAACGCGCACTTGGGGCGGAAGCAGTTGATCGAGCTGAATAACCCGGGGGACATCCGTCAACTGGCAAACTGTGGTCGGGCTTCTTATTGGCTCATGGCCATGGTTTGCCGGAACCGCATCAGCGAGATTGCAAAGAACACCGCGCTCAGTAGCGCCATCACGAGCATTTCCGGCCAAACTGTCTCAAGCCCTGCGCCGCGGTACAAAAGCGCCTGCGAAAAAGCGACAAAGTGCGTCGAGGGTGAGGCCTGCATGATCGTTTGCAGCCAGACCGGAATGCTTTCAATCGGCGTTGTGCTGCCGGATAACAGGTTCATGATGACAAGGACTGGCATCACCAGAAGTCCGAATTGCGGCATGGAGGTCGTGAAGGTGGCCAGCAAAATGCCAAGCCCTGTGACAGAGATAAGGTATAGAATTGTGCCCAGAACAAAGAGGGTAATGGACCCGGCGACAGGCACCTGAAGGACGCCCTGTACGACAATCCAAAGCGACAAAATCGCGCCAACAACAATCATAAGACCATTGGCCCAAATCTTGGCCAGCATGATTTCCGATGCGTTTACCGGCATGACCAAAAGATGCTCGATCGTGCCATGCTCGCGTTCGCGAATAAGAGCCGCGCCAGTCAGCAGGACGGCCAGAATAGTAATGTTGTTGATGATCTGCATCACAGAGGTGAACCAGATGGACTGTAGGTTCGGATTGAAATGGGCTGTAACCACAAGGTCAATGGGCAGATGACTTGAGGTGTCATCGCCGGTGACGAAGCGCTCGATCTCGGTTGCAATGATCTTTTGAAGATAGACCGACCCGTTGCCCGCCTGCGCCATCGCGGTTGCGTCGACATTCAGCTGTATGGATGGGTGCGCCCCGGACAGGACATCGGCCTCGAACCGCGGCGGGAAAGACAGGACAAAAACAAACTCGCCACTGTCCATGGCCGCTTCGACATCCGACAAGGCAATTCGCTGCGGTGTCTCGAATTCTGGCGGCAGAATGGCATTCACGATGCGCCCGGTCAGAGCGGATTGATCAAGATCGACATACGCCACTGCGGCATTGCTCACTTCGGTTCTTGCACCGGTGGCAACGGCATAGATGGCAATGCTGAACATGTAGGCGATCAGCAAAAGAAGAATCGGATCGGCCAAGAGGCTACGCAGCTCTTTCATGCCAAGAAGATAGATATTAATCAGCCAACGTCCCATTTCACTTTTCCTGCTTGTTGAGCAACAAAATGGCGGCGGTTATAAACAGAACCGCAAAAACACCCAATGCCAAGAAGTTCAGCCAAAGCTCTGGAAATCCGAGTCCCTTGGTAAAGGTCCCAATACTGATCTGTTGATACCAAGCCGCTGGAAATCCAAGCCCGAACAGGCGGGCACCACCGGACAGTGACGAGACCGGAACCAGAAGCCCTGAAAAATTAACCGAAGGGATGATCGCAATGACAGCTGTCGCGAAGGTCGCTGAAACCTGCGTCTTGGTGAATGTCGAGACAAGTACGCCAAACCCCGTTGTCGCAAGAATATAGATAAACGTACCTAGAAAAAGTGCGGCAGCCGAGCCTTTGATCGGCACGCCAAACACGATGTAGGACATTGCCAGAAGTGAAAGGAAACTGATCAACGCGATGACGACATAGGGCAACTGCTTGCCCAGAAGAAACTCTCCTCGCGTGACCGGGGTCGAGCGGAAATTGGCAATAGACCCCGTTTCCTTTTCGCGCACCACACCCATTGCGGCCATCATTGCCGGGACCAGCACAAGCATCATCATGATAACCGATGGCACCATGGCGTTTACGCTCTCAAACGACTGGTTGTAGCGAAACCGGGTATCTATGTTCGCTCCGGTGGTGTCGATGACCTGCCCATAAGTCTGCTCAATTTGATCTGCCATGTAGGACAAGGCCAATCCCTGCAGGTAGCCACGTGCCGTTTCGGCGCGGAATGGCATCGCCGCATCAATGGCAACGCGCACCTCGGGGGTCTCTTCCCTGATCAGTTTCCGCCCAAATCCCGAAGGAATTTCGATTGCGATCGCGATCTCTCCCGCACGCAGACGCGCATTCAACTCCTGCGCACTTGAGGCGGGGGGGTGTTCCTCAAAGAAACGGGAGCCGGAAAAGGCCTGTAGCAATGCACGGCTTTCGATGCTCTGATCCTGATCCGCAACAGCATAGGGCAGGTTTTCCACGTCAAAAGAGATACCGTAGCCAAAGGTCAGCATCAGGATGATTGGCCCAAGAAAGGCGAAGGCAAGCCTGAGCGGGTCACGCATGATTTCTGTCGCTTCCCGCCGGGCGAAAGCCCACATGCGCGCCGGATCGAACACCTTGTTTTGCTTGCCAGTATTGTGTGAGCACACGACCGCGGGAGACCCGACAGTTTTTTCAACGTCGGCGTCATTGTCACCATCACCACCAGCATCGCGCAGGTAGCTGATGAACGCGTCGTTCAGGTTGTCCGCGTTGCCGGCCGCGACAATCTCATCCGGCGCGCCAACGGTCAGAACGCGCCCCGCATGCATCAGAGATATCCGGTCGCAGCGTTCGGCCTCGTTCATAAAATGGGTAGAGACGAAAATTGTCACGCCCTGCTCGCGAGATAATCCCACAAGAAGCCGCCAGAATGCGTCGCGCGCAACAGGATCAACACCAGATGTTGGTTCGTCCAGAATTAAGACTTCCGGGCGATGGATGACCGCAACCGCCAATTGCAGGCGTTGTCGTATCCCAAGCGGCAAGGCGTCCGGTTTTTCATCAGCCTCCTCAAGCAGCTCGAATGTCTCAAGCATTTCCAATATCCGCCCAGCACGCGTATCCTTGGGAATTTGGTAGAGCTCTGCATGCAGCTCAAGGTTTTGGCGCACGGTGAGCTCTGAATAGAGCGAAAAGGATTGCGACATGTATCCGACACGCTGCCGTGTCTTCATATCGCCAGCGTCCAGATGCTCGCCAAATAGAAGCGCCTCGCCACCACTCGCGGGCAGCAGGCCAGTCAGCATCTTCATAGTCGTCGTCTTGCCGCAGCCATTCGAGCCAAGGAAGCCGAATATTTCGCCTTTGGCGATTTCGAAATCCACCCCGTCGACGGCCGTAAAATCACCGAATTTGCGGGTCAGCGAAATCGCCTGAACGGCAGGACCATCCCCCGAGGGCACGAACGGTGGAACGACAACGGCTTCGTGCTCGGATCGGGATTCTTCGGGCAACATGGCGATGAACGCACTGTCCAGAGTCGCCTGTCCGGTCTTTTCACGCAATTCAGCCGGGCTACCCGTCGCGATGACCTGGCCGTCGGACATGGCCGCCAACCAGTCAAAACGCTCGGCCTCTTCCATATAGGCCGTCGCAACGATAACGCTCATCTCCGGGCGGTCGATCCGGATCCGGTCAATCAAATCCCAGAATTGTTGGCGCGATAGTGGATCGACCCCCGTTGTCGGCTCGTCAAGGATCAGAAGATCAGGATCATGGATCAGGGCAGAACAAAGCGAAAGCTTTTGCTTCATACCGCCCGACAATTTTCCGGCGGGGCGGTCCGGAAAGGGGTCCAGGCCAGTCGCCTGCAGCAAATCTGCGATGCGCGCACGGCGCTCCTCAACAGGCTGTGCAAAGAGCTTGCCGAAGAAATCAAGGTTCTCGGTGACCGTGAGCGTCGGATAGAGGTTCCTCCCAAGCCCCTGAGGCATATAGGCAATGCGGTGATTGCACGCCTTGCGATGTCGCGGGTCGTGGATATCGCCAGACAAAACCTGCAAGTCTCCGGCCTGAAGTTGCCGCACTCCGGCAGCGAGCGCGAGCAGCGTGGATTTCCCGACACCGTCCGGCCCAATGAGTCCCACCATGCAGCCAGACGGCACCTCAAGGCTGACATCATCAAGCGCGGCAACCTCGCTATAGTGATGAGAGACACCAGATAGCCGGATAATCGGAGGCAAGGTCATTGTGGTAGCCTTACGGAAAGCTCTGCGGGCCACTCGACGTTTCTGTCTACGCGAACGTAGCCTATTCCCGGAACTCCCGCGCGCGCATGATCCCGATACTCTGCCAGCAGATCTGGCGCGATGGTCAGGTTGACCCGAAACATGAGCTGCTCGCGCTCATCCTTTGTTTCGACAGAGCGCGGCGTGAATTGTGCGCTGCTGGCAACAAAGGTCACATTGGCCGGGATCACGAATTCGGGGATCGCATCAAGGATGATCCGCGCCTCATCACCAACGTCCAGCCGTGCCGCATCATGCGTTGGCAAAAAGATCGACATATACATATCGGACAGGTCTGTGATGCTCGCAACACGTCCGCCGGCCCCTAGAACTTCGCCTTCCTGCGCAAGAACATATTGCACGCGCCCCGCGCGAGGGGCAGTCAGGGTGGCGTCGTCAATTAAAGCTTGCAGCCGCTCAACAGATGCCTTGGCCGCAGCAATCGTCGCTTCGGCAAGCGGAATGCCAGCCTCGGCCGCTGCGACGCCGGCTCGCGCCGTATCCAGAACAGTGCGCTGGCCATCCAGCCGAGCAGCGCTGGAGTACCCATCATCGGCAAGTTGAGAGACCCGTTTGAATTCGGCTTGCGCCGTAACAAGCTCCGAACGGCGCTGACGTAACAGGGCTTCCGCCTGAAGTTCCTGTTGCTGTGCCTGTTGCACCGCCGCTTGTGCCGCGTGCAATTGGGCATCAAGCTCAAGCGTGTCCATCCGCGCAATCAGATCTCCCGTCTCGACCCAATCGCCTTCGTCAATGAAAACCTCGGCAATGCGACCGGGAAGCCGGGTCGCAATTTCGATCCGCTCTGCCTCAATTCGGCCATTTGACATGGCGATACCTTCAGGGATCCCTGACGCAATAGAATTTTGCCACCAATATGCACCCGCCCCGGCTATCGCCAAGCCAGCGATCACAATAATAGACCGAACCCGTTTCATTCTCTCTCACCCATGGTTGTCGCTCCTAAGGCATTGGGTGAACGGAAAACCGTGCACCTTTTTGTTCAACATATCTGACATTTGCGGGCGCTCGGGGATTGACGAATATCAATCGTCGAAAGCTGCAGGATAATAGTCAGAGTTCAAAGCCTCTGGTTCGCACATCTTAGGTTTCTTGGAAAGGTCATCCGATGGTGAACGTCACGACACTGCATGATCAATCTTCTCCCAAAGCGGAACCCAAAAAAACAACCCGACATGTGCCGGCACAGGCTGCGGTATCGTGCCGTTTGCACGTACCTCAGGCGCAAACGACGACAAAAGAGGCCCTGGGCAAATACCTCAATGCTGTAATCACAAAATTTACTGCGGGGCTGTGCGTGATGCAAAACAGCAAGTGCGCCGCGACGCATATGGGGTTCGCGGTCTTTGAGGGACTCATTCTTTCTATACACAAAGAGGCGGCCATCGCAGCCGCCTGTCGTACTCTTATGGATCCAACCAATGCGTAAGCACCCTGTCACAGAACCCTTTTTTCATAACTGCGCCACAACCGGATCGCACCGATGGAACCGAAGAGGCTTCATCCTGGCCTCTCTCTCGGACTTTGCCGCCTGCAGCGGTATCAGCCCCGATTGCGCACCGCAATCCATTGAACTTCCTGACGGTTTGGTCGTGGGCGGCGCAGCGCAATCCGGGGATATGTCGAATGCGCAATGGTGGACAGGATTTGGATATTGATGCGATGGAGGTCACGGAAGAGGTCTTCGAGCGTCCTGCATCAATCGTTTTCGATCAGGCGGAAAGATTGTGCTGATTACCGAGATGATCAACAACACCCCTCAGCATCACGAGGGGGTCAGCCGGTTTTGCGGCATTGGCAAACGGTCGCGGGAAGCGGAAGAGCTTTATCGCAAAATGGGAGAGGCCGGCGTGCGCGAAAAGACCGCCATGCTGTTTGACCAGGTGAACGAAGCCCCGGGCGTGCGGTTTCTCATCGGCAACATCGCTTTGACGATGACGGAGTATTTCCGCGATGAGAAAGAACAGGATGTGCTGCTTCTGATCGACAACATCTTTCGGTTCGTTCAGGCGGGCTCCGAAGTGTCGGGCCTCTTGGGCCGGATGCCGTCGCGTGAGGGCTATCAGCCAACTCTGGCCACAGAGCTCGGCTCGCTTCAGGAGCGGATCACCCCCACCCGACGGGGCGCAATCACATAGATACAGGCCGTCTATGTCCCGGCGGATGATTTAACCGAACCGGTCGGATGACCATATCCGTCACGTCAATCGGAAACACATGAACAACCGGATCGAAGCCGATCACGCTGCTCTGAAACAGCTTCTCCGTCCAAAACGCAGCTTTCGAAAGCGGACAGCTGCCAAGAACACCCTGAAAGGTATCGAGACCCACCGTGCCATCAAAAAAGGTCACTTTGCGGCCAACGAACCGGGCATCCAAAATGAGATCGCCTTCGTCGCAGATCTGTTCAAAACCGCGGCATAGAGCAAAAGCCAACCAAGCCTGTTGATAGGACAAAGTAACAACATAACAGACCGGTTTGTGTCGTTTTCAAGCTATCAGGCCTCCCTTTTACAAAGTATAATGGCGCTGCAGTCGTTATGATTGGCCGATGCGTGTTTCACGCGCATTGCCTCGCAAGCCACGGGTTTCCGGCGCGAAAAAAGCGCGGCCCGCAGCGTTTCCCTGAAAACCGATATATTCCCTTGCCCCAGATGAGCCGTTGTTGGGTTTGTCTTTGTGAATGGACGCAAGCACTGGGTGCACAACCATGGCCAAAAAAGATCACATCAGGAAAAGCTCAAATGCCGCTGGAGGCTGGGGTGCTCTGAAAAGCGTGGGGCGTCAGTTGATGGGCAGCGGCAATCCCCTCCTGGGGGCGAAAACCATGCTGAAAGCGAACCAGCCTGACGGGTTTGACTGCCCTGGCTGTGCCTGGGGCGATCCCGAACATGGGTCGTCTTTTGAGTTTTGCGAAAACGGAGTGAAGGCTGTCGCATGGGAAGCGACCAGGGCTCGGGTCACGCCTGAGTTTTTCGCACAACATACCGTGAGCGAACTGCAAGGCTGGAGTGATTACGATCTGGAGAATCGGGGGCGGCTGACCCAGCCCATGCGCTATAACCCGCTGACCGACAAGTATGTGCCGGTGGAATGGGACGCAGCCTTTACGGAAATCGCGGCGGCGCTGAACGCACTGGATGATCCGAACCGGGCCGAGTTCTACACATCCGGCCGCGCCAGCAATGAGGCGGCATTCCTGTACCAGATGTTCGTGCGCCTCTACGGCACCAATAATTTCCCCGATTGCTCCAACATGTGCCACGAGGCCAGCGGCGTTGCTTTGACAGAGTCCATCGGCATCGGAAAAGGCACCGTTCTGCTATCGGATTTCGAGGAAGCGGACGCGATTTTTGTGGTCGGGCAGAACCCCGGCACCAACCACCCACGTATGCTGGCGGATCTGCGCAAAGCGACAAAACGCGGTGCACGGGTTGTGGTGTTTAATACGCTCAAGGAAAAAGGCCTGCACCGCTTTGCCGATCCACAGAACAAGCTTGAAATGATAAGGGGCGGTTCCGAGCCGACCTCGACCGATTATTTCCGCCCGCGCCTTGGCGGCGATATGGCGATTTTCCGGGGCATGGCGAAAGCTGTGTTTGCGGCCGAAGATGCGGCGCAGGCGGCGGGGAACGCCCCTGTTCTGGATCACGGTTTCATCGCAGAACACTGCCACGGGTTCGAAGATTACCGGGCGCTGGTCGAGGTAACAGAATGGGATCAGATTCTGGAACAATCCGGCCTGACCCGTGAACGGATTGAAGAAGCTGCCGATTTCTATATGGCCGCCGACAAGGTAATCACCACTTGGGCCATGGGCGTCACGCAGCACAAGCATTCCGTGCAAACAATCCGTGAAATCACCAGTTTCATGCTGTTGCGTGGCAATATCGGTCGCCCCGGAGCCGGGCTTTGCCCGGTGCGCGGGCATTCCAATGTGCAGGGCGATCGTACGGTCGGGATCAATGAAAAGGCTCCGGCCGCTTTGCTGGATGCGATGGAGCGCGAACTCGGTGTTCCAATGCCACGCGAGCCTGGGCACAATGTGCTGAGCGCTATTGGTGCCATGCTGAACGGCGAGGCGAAAGCCTTTATCGGACTGGGCGGGAATTTCGCCCGCGCAACGCCAGACAGCCCACTGATTGCGGCGGCCCTTGGCAATCTGGATCTGACAGTGAATGTGGCGACCAAGCTGAATCACAGTCATCTTCTGCCGGGTAAGATTTCGTTTATTCTGCCCTGCCTTGGCCGCACTGAAATTGACCGGAATTCCAAAAACGAACGCCAGATTGTGACGGTTGAGGATTCCATGTCCATGGTGCATGGGTCCGGGGGGATCAACCTGCCGGCCTCTGACAGGCTGCTGTCCGAGGTTCGTATTATTGCCGGAATTGCAAAGGCAACCCTAGGGCAGGATGTAGTCAACTGGGACGAAATGGCCGATGACAATGACAAGATCCGCGATCTGATTGCCAGGGTACTGCCAATCTTTGGCAACTATAATGAAGATGTGCGCAAGCCACGGGGCTTTCACCTATACAACAGTGCCGCTGCTCGGGATTGGCGCACCCCAACCCGACGTGCGAATTTCTCGGTCGCGGACCTGCCAGAGCAGACCGAATGGCAGCGGGCGCAAAACGAGGAACAGGTCTTTGTTTTGCAGACCTTCCGGTCACACGATCAGTATAACACTACCGTGTACGGCATGGATGACCGCTATCGCGGGGTATATGGTGAGCGTCAGGTTGTCTTTATGAACCGCGATGACCTGAAGCTTCTGGAGATGGAAAGCGGTAGCCGCGTTGACGTGATCGGCACATTTGACGATGGGATCAAACGGATTGCCCGTGATTTCCGACTTGTGCCTTATGACATCCCGCGGGGCTGTGTGGCCGGGTATTATCCTGAGCTAAACGTGCTGGTGCCCCATGAAAGCTTTGGCGACAAAAGCTTCACCCCGGCATCGAAGTCCGTGATGGTGAGATTTCGAGCCTCGGAGTGCAAGGATGGCTGATCCTCTGGCCTTGGAAATTGAACGGCTGCTGGCAGATGCGCCAGAGGCGTTTAGTCCTCTGGGGGCAGGTATTCTTGCGGCATCATGGCTGGGCATTGCGCGTGACAGTCGCAGTTTTGCACGCAAGCTGGAATTGGCGCATGCACTGGTTTTGCGTGAATGTGTTGCCCTTGCAGAAGAGGCCGGGCTGATCATACTCGATGATCGTCAGGATAAATCCCATCGCCTGTTTTACCATCTCAGCCCGGCGGGTCTGAACCTATTTGACGCAAAGGGCGCGTCGTCATGACGGCAACCTTTCGCAACAATGACAGGTTGCACCGCCATGCGGTAGTGGCCAGCGTTTCGCAAAGGCTGATTGGTAAGGCAGCGCAGATAGGGTTGCTTGCCCAGGAAACACCGGTTGCTATCGTGTTTAACGGTACTACAGCAGCGGTGATGATGGCATCCCCCATGGATCTCAGGGATTTTGCCTATGGTTTTGCCCTGAGCGAGGGTTTTGTGCATGATCTGACGGAAATAGAAGAATTCGAACAGATCACCCATGACAATGGGAACGAGGCGAGGTTCTGGCTGACTGATTCAGCCAAGGATCGAATCGAAACCCGTCGCCGCATCATGACCGGGGTTGTGGGCTGTGGACTGTGCGGCGTTGATAGTCTGGAGCAGGCGATACGGCCAGTACCTGCTCTGACGTCTCCCGCCCCCGCGTTTGATACAGACGAGATCTTGTCCGCGCCGGATCTGCTGCGCGCATATCAGGCTTTACATGATGCAACTCGTGCCGTGCATGCCGCCGCGTTTATGCTGCCCGGGCAGGAAGTTATCGTCGCACGCGAAGATATCGGGCGCCATAATGCCCTAGACAAGCTCGCCGGGGCATTGGTGCATCAGGGGATCGATCCTGCGCAGGGGGCAATTGTGATAACCTCAAGGGTGTCGGTGGATCTGGTGCAGAAATCCGTAACGATCGGCTGTCCGATGCTAGTTTCTGTATCGGCCCCCACCGCCCGCGCTGTGGATCTGGCGAAAAATGTGGGTATGACCCTGATTGCCAATGTCAAACGCGGCGGTGGGGTGTGTTATAGTTGATCAGAGATCGACGCTCTGCACAGCACATGCAAACGGCTTTGTCTTCTAAATAAATTGAGGGACTCACCGTGTGAATCCAACAGGAAGTGTTGCGTTATTCAAATGAGGCTGAGCCCCTCTCAGGGCGGCAGCCTCTGTCACGCTACCCTCTCGAACAGTCCCCAGAGAAACTCTGGATGGCCTGCCCCCATCCGGTGACACGACACCGCAGATACATTCGAACAACGTAAAGAATGATGGCTAGAAAACGGCAGTGTTTGAAGGGAGACTTACGAGTCATTCCCGGCCTTTTTGCTGTTCTCCTGATCCAACGAGCCGATTAAAGCGTTTCCAGTTATTGCTGGATCACAGCAAGAGCTGGAAACGCCCACACTCCTGATATGTTGTGCGGCGTTTCCGCATCACGCTGAGTCAACGTAATGCGGAAACGCTTTAATGTAACAGTCCCTACAGTTTAAAAACAGATATTGTTTACCCGTGTGACGGACTCGGCTCTCCGATCCGCTCAGGGGCGACACAGGCTGCATCTGTGCTCTCTATATCCAGCGTAACGTGAGAAATCCCCCACCGCTCGGCCAAGTGCGCCTTCACAGCAGCTTTCACCGGGAGAATGTCGGACCATTTGTCCTCCGTCACCACCACATGTGCCTCAAGCGAGATAACCTCCTCGCTGATTTGCCACAAATGAAGGTGATGGACGTTTTCAACCCCCGGCACAGCCTCCATGCCGGACAGAAGCTCTTCTACGTTGATGCCCTGCGGAGCACCCAGCATCAGGATATGCGCCACGCCTTTCAACTCGGACAGGCCCATCCAGATCACATAGGCCGCAATGCCCAGTGTCGCAATCGGATCCGCCAGATGCCAATCAAACAGGACGATCAGAAGGCCGACGACGATCACCGCGACAGAGCCCAATGCATCCGCCAGATTGTGCAGAAAAGCGGCGCGGACATTGGCGCTGTCTTTCGCCATGCGCCACGTCAGCAGTGCCGTCACCGCGTCCACCACCAGCGCGATGCCCGCCACGATGATAACCATCCAGCCAACGACCTCGGGCGGGTTGAAAAACCGCATAATACCTTCATATGCCAGATAGAATCCGATCACGACCAGCGTAGTCAGGTTGATCAGCGCAGCCACCAGCTCGACCCGTTTATAGCCAAATGTCATGCTTCCATCGGTCGGGCGGCGGCCGATCTTTCGCGCAAAGAACGCAATTGCCAGTGACGCCGCATCTGACAGGTTGTGGATCGCATCCGCAATCAAAGAGACCGAGCCGGACAACAGCCCACCGACAATCTGCGCCAGGGTCAAAAAAAGGTTCACGGCGACCGCAATCCCTACGCGCAGGTCGCCCGCTTCCGAGTCAATGTGATGGTGATGATGATGGTGGTGGCTATTCGAGTGGCTGTGATCATGGGGCATGGAAGCGCTCCGATTCCAAGTGGGTTTCTGTCACACCAAGCCATAATCCCTCTGGTCTTCAGAAGTTCAAGAGCAAAAGCATACGCTTTTTGTCGGACAAATTGCGACCCATACCGGGTTTGCGGTGCCCACGATGGGACTGTTGCATCAATCTGTTATGTTGCACGCGAGTTATAGGAAAAGGCCTGACATAACTCGCAAGAACCCTTTCAAACACCATCATTCTCTGTGCAGCTCGTATGTATAGCTGACGGGAGTGGATTTTGATCCCAAAATCCGCGAAGCATCAGCATAAAATCAGAGACCTATAGTCAAAAGGCACAATCAGACACAATCAGAATTGTGTCGTTTGGCTATACTTGCGCTTTGAACCGCTCCGGTAGCGGTTCGCTCCGTTGTCTTTTTCCAAGGCTACAGTCTTTCCTTGATTTGGCACCTTCTGAAAACCCGGAGTGGTTCACCACAGCGTAACATGCGCGCTGCGCTCAAGCCCGCAGCCCCACAGCGCGCAGTTGCTCTCGGGCGTCCCAGCTTCGTTGTCTCTCTTGGGCCTCAGGACACGCCTTGCCACGCATCTGGCGGGCAAGAACGACACCAGTGCGACTGCCCTGGTTGGGGATGTTGTATCCGCAACCTGATGTGTTTGCTGTCGCGAGCGCAAATCCGCTTCGTGCGAACACCCGTCAATGTCCCAACCACGCGAGGTCAGACCGAGGCAGGGCGTAAAACGAACTGGAACTCTATAAGCAATTTGCCAATGATCCGGCTTTCAAATCGGCTTGGAGCGAGAGTATTCGAAACATACTGTAATTTGCCCGAACAAAGACTTATGGGGCTTTGGCGAAGTCTTATGGGCAGCGCGAAGCACTATGCGCTGCCCTATAAAGGGATCAGAAATCAAGGTTCTCGACGCTGAGCGCATTTTGCTGGATGAATTCGCGCCGTGGCTCAACGACATCGCCCATCAGTTTGGTGAACAAATCATCTGCTTCGACCATGTCATCCACCTTAACCTGCAACAGCGTGCGCGCGTCCGGGTCCAGTGTGGTTTCCCAAAGCTGGTCCGGGTTCATTTCCCCCAGACCCTTGTAGCGCTGAAGGGTCAGCCCCTTTTCACCTTCGCCAAGGATCGCGTTCAACAAATCGAGCGGGCCGAAAATCACTTGGCTCCGGTCCTTTCGGCTCAGACTGGCAGGGGTGGCGTAGATCTCTTGCAGCGACTTGGTGAAACTGCCGGTTTTGCGCGCTTCACCTGAACGCAACATGGGGCCATCCAGGGTACGGACCTCTTCCACACCCCGCAGAATACGCGCCAGTCGAATGCCGTGATCCTGGGTAATCCGCCCCATCCAGCCGCGTTCATATTCCAGCGCGATCAGGTCAAGCCGCGAGGCAACCTGATCCGCAACCCCCTGCAGATCGGAATCAACAGCACCGGGGACAAACGCCCCGGCAATCGCGGCCTGTTCCAGGATATGGCGGGGATAATGGGTTGGGAAAGCGTCCAGAACGCGGCGCAGTTGCCGCGCCTCTTCCACAACCCGCTTGAGATCCTGACCCACGATTTCTTCGCCAGAGCCAAGCCGCAGGGTGGCACCTTCCACCCCTTGATCCACGAGGTAGTCATCCAACGCTGACTGGTCTTTCAGGTACACCTCGGATTTGCCACGCGCCACTTTATAAAGCGGCGGCTGCGCAATATAGAGGTAGCCCCCTTCGATCAGCTCGGGCATCTGACGGTAAAAGAATGTCAGAAGCAGCGTACGGATATGCGCCCCATCCACGTCGGCATCAGTCATGATGACGATCTTGTGATACCGTAGCTTGTCGATGTTGAATTCGTCACGCCCGATCCCGGTGCCAAGCGCCATGACAAGATTGCCGATTTCCTGGCTACCGAGCATCCGGTCGAAACGCGCCCGCTCCACGTTCAGAATTTTACCGCGCAGTGGCAGCACCGCCTGAGTCCGTCGGTCCCGTCCGGTTTGTGCCGACCCGCCCGCCGAATCCCCCTCGACCAGGAACAGTTCGGTCTGGGACGGGTCTTTTTCGGAACAATCCTTCAACTTGCCCGCAAGGAAATTCACATCCATCGCGGTTTTCCGGCGTGTCAATTCACGCGCTTTGCGCGCCGCTTCGCGCGCATGGGCCGCTTCGATGATCTTGGTCACGATCATCTTGGCCTCATTCGGGTTCTCTTCAAACCACTCGGCCAGTTTTTCGTTCATCAGCCCTTCGACGGCCGGACGCACCTCACTGGACACCAGCTTGTCCTTGGTCTGCGACGAGAATTTCGGGTCCGGCACCTTGACCGAGAGCACACAGGTCAAACCTTCGCGTGCGTCATCCCCTGTAAAGGTTACCTTTTCTTTTTTCGCGATACCTTTTTCCTGTGCGTATTTCTGCAAGGTCCGGGTCAGCGCCCCGCGGAACCCGGCAAGGTGCGCACCGCCATCCCGTTGAGGAATGTTGTTGGTAAAGGGCAGCACCGTTTCATGGTAGCTGTCGTTCCACCACATTGCCACCTCGACGCCGATATCGTCCTTTTCGCCCCGCACATAAATGGGCGCTTCCATCATCGGAGTTTTGTTGCGGTCGATATACTTGACGAATTCCTTAACCCCGCCGTCATAAAACAGTTCGGTTTCCAGCATTTCCGCCGGTCGCTCATCCCGCAGGATGATGCGCACACCCGAGTTTAGAAACGCAAGCTCCCGCAGGCGTTTTTCAAGTGTTTCAAACGAATATTCCAGGTTCGAAAACGTATCGGTCGAGGCAAGGAAACGGACCTCTGTCCCCTTGCGCCCGCCGGCATCACCAACCACGCGCAGGTGTTCCGAGGTTTCGCCATGCTCAAATCTGGCGAAATGCTCTTTTCCGTCCCGCCAGATACGCAGTTCCAGCCACACAGACAGCGCGTTCACAACAGAAACACCCACCCCGTGCAGACCGCCGGACACTTTGTAGGAATTGCTGTCAAACTTACCGCCTGCGTGCAGCTGCGTCATGATCACTTCTGCCGCGCTGACCCCTTCTTCGGCGTGCATGTCGACTGGGATACCGCGTCCATTATCGCTGACGGATACGCTGCTGTCGGCGTGAATTGTGACCGTCACGGCATCGGCATGACCCGCAAGCGCTTCGTCAATACCGTTATCGACAACTTCGTACACCATATGGTGCAGACCGCTGCCGTCATCGGTGTCACCAATATACATGCCGGGCCGCTTGCGAACGGCCTCCAACCCTTTGAGAACCTTGATCGAATCCGCACCATATTCGGGTTGGACCTGCTCGTTATCTGACATTGTCGCGCTTCCTTTGCGATTTGCTCATTTATACGAATTCCAGTGGGGGATGTCACGCCGTTCCACCATATTTTGTGGCGCTTTGGTCAAAGCGTGACGCATCCAATTTGAGGCATTGATCCGACAATTGCCGCAATTGCGTTCACACCTTTTGCGCAACGCACCGCTATTCAGTGCAGAAAGGTTCAATCAATACCCAAAGGTGTAGTATGGGATCAAAAAAGATAGACCCGATGCGGGTTCCCAAACCCGACGAAAAACACAAGAAGGTCGATTATTTCGCGCCGGATCGGGAAAAACCGATCTGCGCCCCTCTGGACGCAATCTCGTTGAGCGGTGGCGCGATCCTGGGCTTTGGTTTTTTCCTCGCGGACGGGCGCTATGACTATGCGTTTGACCTGATGTGGCCGGTTTTGGTTCTTGCTTCTGTTATTGCCATTCCCGGGACAGCGCGGCGCATATGCCAATCGCTGATCCAATTCATTGGGCGGGGCGTAACGAACCAACCGGGGTAAAGCACATCATGCAAGCGCCAAACCACCGTCTTCACCGATCTCGACGGCCAGGGCCCGTGCGCCAAGATCCGTAAACAGCTCTGCGCCGGTGCCTGTCATCCATGCCTGCGCCCCAAGCGCACAGATTTCATCATAAAGCGCAGAGCGGCGGGTGGCATCCAGATGCGCGGCCACCTCGTCAAGCAACAGAATGGGCGGCGCGCCACAGTCCCGAGCAAGGGCACGACCATTGGCGAGGATCAGAGAAATCAACAACGCCTTCTGTTCGCCGGTGGAACAGTCCCGCGCCGCAACCCCTTTAGCAGCGAAAACCCCGTAAAGATCGGTGCGATGTGGCCCTACCAGGGTGCGCCTCGCCGCAAGGTCCCGAAACCGGCTTTCCGCAAAAGCTTCGGCAAGGTCGGTTTCGCTCTCCGGCATCGCGCCTTCGCTTTGGATCAACTCCAACGCTGCTGCGGGAAAAGCCGTTTGCGCAGCGGTTTGCGCAGCCGCCAAGCGCGAAAGGGTGGCGACCCTGTTGGCGTGGATCGCGGCCCCGGCACGTGCCATCTGGGCCTCCAGTGCCCCATACCAACGGGCATCCCGCATTTGGTCCTTCAACAGCCGGTTGCGGTCCCGCATTGCCTTTTCATAGGTCAAAGAAAGCTCGGCATGGTCGGGAAAGAAACTTAAACACATGCGATCCAGAAAGCGCCGCCGCCCTTCGGCCCCTTCAATCCACAACCTGTCCATCGACGGAATCAACCACAACACGCGCGCGATACGGCCCAAGGCGGTTTGCGGCACCGCCTTGCCATCCACCCTGACCTGTCGCGCATTCCCCGCCTCGGACCAGGTTTCGATCTCGTAAGTCTGCCCCTGACTATGCAGAAGCCCGGAAACCTTCCATCCCAACCCTTCGGGTCGCCGGGTCATATCCTGAGCCGAGGCGCGGCGCAGCCCGCGACCGGGAGAGAACAGCGATACAGCCTCAAGAATATTGGTTTTCCCCGCCCCGTTCGGCCCGTAAATCGCCAAGGGGCGGACATCGCATGTCACCCGCGCCAGTTTGTGAGACCGAAAATGCGACAGGGTCAGGCTGGAAAGGGAAAGTCCGCTCACACCCGCATCGGCATGACAACGTAAACGGCCGAAGTATCATTGCCCTCACGCATCAGCGTGGGATCGCCGGAAGAGTTGAACATGAACACCGCGTTTTCGCGGTCTACCTGGCTGGCAATTTCCAACAGGTACTTGGCGTTGAACCCGATTTCCAGACGTTCATCGCCATAGGCCACGGCCAACTCTTCCTCGGCAGCCCCGCTGTCAGGCGCATTAACGGACAGGACCAGCTTGTCCTCATCCAGCGACAGCTTCACAGCACGGGAGCGTTCCGAAGACACCGTGGCCACACGGTCGACGGCCTGGGCAAATTCGGTGGCATCCACTTCCAGTTTGCGATTGTTCCCCTGGGGAATCACGCGGGTGTAATCGGGGAACGTGCCGTCGATCACTTTGGAGGTCAGGGTAATTCCGGGGGTCGCGAACCGCACCTTGGTTTCGCTGACCGATACGGCGATCTGCGCCTCGTCATCATCCAGCAGTTTGCGCAATTCTCCAACGGTTTTACGCGGCACAATCACGCCTGGCATGTCAGCGGCCCCTTCGGGCAAATCCGCGTCGATCCGGGCCAGCCGGTGGCCATCGGTGGCGACACAGCGCAGCACCTTACCGCCATCCGAATCGGAGATATGCATGTAAACACCGTTCAGGTAATACCGCGTTTCTTCCGTGGAAATCGCGAATTTCGATTTGTCGAACAAACGTCGCAACACAGGTGCCGGGGCCGAGAAATTCGAGCTGTATTCCGAGGTCGCCATGACCGGGAAATCTTCGCGTGGCAGGGTCGCAAGCGAGAAGTTCGAGCGCCCCGCCTCGACCGTCAACCGGCCCGATGCGCCGTCATCGGTCAGCGTCACCAATGCCCCATCCGGCAGCTTGCGCACGATTTCGTGCAGCGTCACTGCGGAAACCGTGGTCGCTCCGGCGCGCTCGACCTGAGCCGGAGCCTTGTCGACAACTTCGATATCAAGATCCGTAGCGCGGAAAAAGACGTCCGCGCCGTCCACTTCGATCAGCACATTCGCCAGGATCGGGATGGTGTTGCGACGTTCGACAACCGATTGCGCCTGAGCCACCGCTTTGAGCAACGTTGCGCGTTCAATGCTGAATTTCATACCCTCATTCTCCTGTCCGATCATGGCCGGGAGGGGCAAGGTAACGGTTTTCCCCAACGGCTCAAGTGCTTTGTGATGTTTTCCGATGAATGTTGCACGGGGTCAAGTGCGACAGGGGCCTGCGATCAGAAACCGCAACAAAAAAAGCCCCGCTGAAACAGGTGTTTCAACGGGGCATACGGTTGTTTGGTGCGTGTCGCCGCGACCTCAGGCCTCCAGCGACCGGCGCAACAGTTCCAGATCCTCGGCGATCTGGCCATCCTGCGCCCTCAATTCTTCGATGCGCCTCACACCATGCATCACAGTGGTGTGGTCGCGACCACCAAACCGCCGCCCGATCTCGGGCAAGGAACGGCTGGTCAACTGCTTGCACAGGTACATGGCCACCTGCCGGGGACGTGCAAAATTGCGCACCCGTTTGGGGCCGATCATTTCGGACAAACGGATGTTGTAATGCTCGCTCACCCGGCGCTGAATTTCTTCCACGGTGATCTTGCGCTCGGAAGCGCGCAGCACGTCGGCAAGACAATCCTGCGTCAGCTCCAGAGTAATTTCGCGCCCCACGAGCGAGGCAAACGCGAACAAACGGGTCAGGGCACCTTCGAGGACGCGCACATTGGTGCTGATCCGATGCGCCAGGAATTCCAGCACACCATCCGCCAGTTGCAGTTCGGGATATTGGACCCGCTGCGCTTCGACCTTGGACTGCAGAATACCAAGGCGCAATTCGTAGTCCGTTGGGTGAAGATCAACCACGAGACCACATTGCAGGCGGCTCTTGATCCGCTCTTCCAACCCCTTGATTTCACCCGGTGCGCGGTCAGCCGAAATGATGATTTGCCGGTTCTGATCCACCAGAGCGTTGAATGTGTGGAAGAATTCTTCTTGCGTTGAATCCTTTCCGGCGATGAATTGGACGTCATCGACCATCAACACGTCAACCGAGCGGAACAGTTTCTTGAAATCCATCATCCGACGATCACGCAGCGCCTGAACAAAGCGATACATGAACTGTTCTGCGGAAAGGTAGACAACGTTCAAATCCGGTCGGGCGCGCTGAAGTTCCCACGCAATTGCGTGCATCAGGTGCGTTTTCCCAAGACCGACGCCACCGTAAAGAAACAGCGGGTTGAACGTGACCGGACCACCTTCGGCGACGCGCCGCGCGGCGGCATGGGCCAGTTCGTTGGGTTTGCCCACCACAAAGCTGTCAAAGGTGAAACGCGGATCCAAGGGCGCGGCGGTCAGTTGATCTTCCTGCGCGCTAACCACCACAGGGGCGGATTGGGGGGCGGATTGGACCACAGGAGTAGCCGCAGCTGATCTGGACATGACATCCCCCGAAACATCCGTCGGAGAGCCTGCCGGAGAATTTGCTTTATTCGCAGGGACTTGAAAACGAACACGGCGCACTGGGGCCCCTGCCGCGGTCAGTTGATACAAAATCAGGTCACCGAAATTCTGACTGACATAGTTGCCCAGAAAGTTCGTCGGAACATGAAAAGTGGCCGTGCCGTCCAGAACATCCGCAAGCTCAAGCGGCGCAATCCAGTTGGTGTAGTTGTTTTTGCCCACGGTATTCAACAATTGCTGTTGAATATGCCCCCATTCATCCTTGGTCATGTATCCCCGATCCACTGCCATACGTTCCATTTTCCGGCGCTCACCCCAACGACCCGCTGCCACCCGGACCGCCATTTTCAACCTTCACAAACCCAAAAAAACCACCACCCCACCCAAAAAAATCGGGCGGCGATTTCGTCCACACACATGGACCGGTTCAATTGCATCATGCTGCATAGTGACGGGTGCCCCCCTGCCACCAAAGCCGCCCCACACCAGAGCCGGGCGAAAACTGCAACATCGTTACGGCACGGAGGGCTAAAACCACAAACAACCAGCCAAAACAAAGGCTTGCCTCACAAGGGTCTCTTGTGATTCAAGTGTGGTCGCAGGATTTGTCCCCCGAGGCGATGTGACTCGCAAGCAGCAAACTAGCAAAGCGATTGGCGGCGGGGCAACGAAACTTCGCGCTTGACTCACGCATTTCTGAAAACGAATCTGCACGGCCTTGATAAGGCCATGAAATAAGGGCTTTTCCGTCACAAATCAAAAAAGGCGCCTCGCAAGAGACGCCTTTCCCAAGGGAACCCCTGGTGAATAATCTTAGCCCAGCGCTTTGACTCGCGCCGACAAACGCGACATTTTGCGCGCGGCGGTATTTTTGTGGAAAACACCCTTGCTTACACCGCGCATCAACTCGGGTTGAGCGGCGCGCAGAGCGGCGGTAGCGGCGTTCTTGTCACCCGAGGCAATTGCCTCTTCCACCTTGCGCAAGCAGGTGCGGATGCGCGAACGGCGTGCTTTGTTGACGGCAAAACGGCGCTCGTTCTGACGGGCGCGTTTCTTTGCTTGGGGCGAATTTGCCATGACGGTCGATCCTTACGTTCGATGTTGTTTCAAATTGCACGCCAACACCAAAACGGGCCTTCCCACGGAAGGGAATCGATTCTTGCCTAGGCGGGCGTCACGCGCATGTATGACGGCGGGAAATATCCGCCCTTAACAAAAGAATCAACCCCGCAATTCCCCCGGCACCAACACGGCACGGACGCGGCACCAAGACGGCACCGGGACGGCAACATTTCCGGAAAGGCCAAATGTGAAGGCACCGCTCTTTGCAACAGGCCGTTGTTAACAAAGCTGTTAACAAAGTTAACAAAAAAGGGCCGCCCGAGAGAACGGCGCGGCCCTTTTCGAAGTCGACGGATCCCGGATCAGCGATCGCGGAACTGTGCCTGGCGTTTTTCCATGAAGGCGTTCATGCCTTCCTTCTGATCCTCGGTCGCAAACAGCGAATGGAACACGCGGCGTTCAAACAGGATGCCTTCGCGCAGCGTGGTTTCGAACGACCGGTTGACCGATTCCTTCACGGCCATCACGGCGATCTGCGATTTCTCGGCGATCTTCGCGGCGGCGGCCATGGTTTCCTTCATCAGTTCCTTGGCCGGCACGATGCGCGACACCAGCCCGCAGCGTTCCGCCTCTTCTGCATCCATGAAGCGACCGGTCAGGTTCATGTCCATCGCCTTGGCCTTGCCAATCGCGCGGGTCAACCGCTGGGTCCCGCCAATCCCGGCCATGACGCCAAGGTTGATTTCGGGCTGACCGAACTTGGCCGTATCCGCCGCGATCAGGAAATCGCAATGCATCGCCAGTTCGCAACCGCCGCCCAGCGCATAGCCCGCAACCGCACCGATGATGGGTTTGCGCACCCGCAGGATCGCATCGGTTTCCTCGGTGAACAGATCCTCGGTAAAAACATCCGTAAAGGTCTTGTCGCTCATCATCTTGATGTCGGCCCCGGCGGCGAACGCCTTTTCCGAACCGGTCAATACGATGCACCGCACCTTTTCATTTTTCTGTGCCTCGGTCATCGCCTCGGACAGTTCTGTCAACAGTTGGTCGTTCAGCGCATTCAGCGCGTCGGGACGGTTCAGTTTGATCAGACAGATGTGGTCTTCTACTTCGACGATGATCGTCTCATAGGCCATGTGATTATCGCTTTCGCTTGTTATCCTCAGACCCGGTTTCTTACCATTGTGGCCGGGCGGATCAAGCTATCTTTGACAGTGCGGACAATAGAATGACGAACGACCCGATTGCACGATACGTTTGATCGTGCCGTTGCAGTCGGAGTTTGGACAGGGTTCGCCCTCGCGCCCATAGACCCGGAAACTGTGCTGGAAATAGCCCAGTTCCCCGTCGGCCTGTTTGAAATCCCTGAGCGTGGATCCCCCGGCGGCAATTGCCTCGGTCAGCACATCACGAATGACAGGCACCAGCGCCGCCACGCGTTTCGCGCCGATCCCGCCAGCCTTGCGCATGGGCGCGATATGGGCGCGGTAAAGCGCCTCGCATACATAGATGTTGCCCAACCCCGCGACGATTCGTTGATCCAGAAGGGCGGATTTGATCGGTGTATTGCGCCCCTTGAGCGCAGCGGTCAGATAGGTTTCGTTGAAGTCATTCCCAAGCGGTTCAGGGCCGAGTTTGGCCAGCAGAGGGTGCGTTTCGGCGGTGTCGGTGGGCAAAAGGTCCATGGCCCCGAACCGGCGCGGATCGTTGAACGTGATCCGCGCACCGTTGGACATATCAAGAATGACGTGGTCGTGTTTCTCAACCGCCGGATGGTCATGGACAAATTGTCCCAGCGGATCGCCGGACACGGTCATACGCCCCGACATGCCCAGGTGAATCAGCAGGGATTCGTTTCCATCAAGATCGGCAAGGATGTATTTCGACCGTCGCCGCAGACGATCCACCCGCCGCCCCGTCAGCCGGTTGGCGAAATCATCAGGAAAAGGCCAGCGCAGGTCAGGCCGGTTCACGGTGGCGCGGGTGATCATTGCGCCTTCCATCGACGGGGCAAGGCCGCAGCGGACGGTTTCAACCTCGGGCAGTTCTGGCATGGGGGCTCCGGTGTCTGTTGGTGGTTCAGGGCGACAAATCAGGGTGACTAAAGGGGTGCATTGAATGACCCTGCTCCCCACTATAGAGAGGACGCGGAACCAGAGTGGCAAGGCCCAGGGTACAGACCATGAACGAGAAAACCACACATTTCGGATTTGAAACCGTTCCCGAGGCCGAGAAGGCCGGAAAGGTGCAGGGGGTCTTTGGTTCGGTTGCGTCCAAATACGACGTGATGAACGATGTGATGAGCGTCGGAATCCACCGCATCTGGAAAGAGGCGATGATGGACTGGCTGGCACCGCGCCCCGGTCAACGGTTGCTGGACGTGGCCGGGGGCACGGGCGACGTATCCTTCAAGTTCCTGAAACGCGCAGGCCACGGCCATGCCACGGTGTGCGATCTGACCGAACCGATGCTGATCGCCGGGCGGCAACGCGCCGAGGCGGATCAGATGGCGGCGTCGCTTGATTGGGTTGTGGGCGACGCGATGGCGTTGCCCTTTGCCGACAACACGTTTGACGTCTACACGATTTCCTTTGGCATTCGGAATGTCACCCGCCCGCAAGAGGCGCTGAACGAAGCGTTCCGGGTGCTGAAACCCGGCGGGCGGCTGATGGTGCTGGAGTTCAGCCAGATCCCCAATGACATGATGCAGAAGATCTATGACCTATACTCGTTTAACATCATTCCGCAGATGGGGAAATTGATTGCCAATGATCGCGATTCATACCAGTATCTTGTTGAATCTATTCGTAAATTCCCGGATCAGGACACATTCCTTTCGATGGTGAAACAGGCCGGGTTCGAACAGGCGAAATATCGCAACCTGTCCATGGGCATTGCCTGTCTTCATTCCGGTTGGAAGCTGTGAGAGGCCCGAAATGAGAGGTCCGCATAACATCATTCGACTGATCCGCACCGGCGCAACATTGGAACGGACCGGGGCGATGAAGGTGATTCTGGACGCCTATGAGGCACCGCGCCTGTTGCGTGTGGTGCTGCGCAGCGTGGTCTGGCCGTTCCAATGGCTGGGCATGAAGGGCGACCCGTCGATGCCGCCCGCGACACGGGCGCTGACCGCGCTTGGCCCGGCCTATATCAAGTTCGGTCAGGTGCTGAGCACACGCCCCGACGTGGTCGGCGACGATCTGGCCGTTCAACTGCGGGTGTTGCAGGACAAGCTGCCGCCGTTTGACATCGAAACCGCGAAACAGGCGGTGCGGGACGAGCTGGACGTGGCCGTGCATGACGTATTCAGCGAATTCAGCGAACCCGTGGCGGCGGCGTCGATTGCCCAGGTACACCGGGCGCGACTGAAGGACACCGGCGAAGAGGTGGCGGTCAAGGTGCTGCGCCCCGGCATCGAGCGTGCCTTTCAACGGGACATCGACGCCTTCTATTTCGCCGCCGGGATGATCGAATTCCTGTCCCCCGCCTCGCGCCGGTTGCGCCCCGGCGACGTGATCGAACATTTCGAAGGGGTGGTAAAGGGCGAATTGGATTTGCGGCTTGAGAGCGCCTCGGCCAGCGAATTTGCCGCCAACACCGCCCAGGACGAAGGGTTCCGGTTGCCCGACGTGAAATGGGCGCTGTCGGGCCGTCGCGTGATGACAATGGGCTGGGCCGAGGGCGAGCCGCTGGGCGACAACGCCGCGCTGGATGCCGCCGGGCATAACCGCAAGGCGTTGGGCGAGCGCGTGCTGCAGTTGTTCCTGTCCCATGCCCTGCGCGACGGGTTTTTCCATGCGGATATGCACCAGGGGAACCTGAAAGTTGCCGCAAATGGCGATATCATTGCCTATGATTTCGGGATCATGGGCCATATCGACGAGTACACGCGCCGGGTATATGCCGAAATCCTGTTCGGGTTCATCCAACGCGATTACCACCGCGTGGCCGAAGTGCATTTCGAGGCCGGATATGTACCCGCCAATCAGGATGTGGACGAATTCGCCCGCGCCCTTCGCGCCGTGGGCGAACCCATTTTCGGCATGGATGCCAACCAGATCAGCATGGGGCGGCTGTTGTCCTATCTCTTTGAAGTTACAGAGAGGTTTGGGATGGAGACCCGGACCGAGCTGATCCTTCTGCAACGCACGATGGTGGTGGTGGAAGGCGTCGCCCGCAGCCTTGATCCCCAGCTTAACATCTGGGACGTGGCCCATCCAATTGTCGAGGATTATATAAAGGGCTCTATCGGCCCACGCGCGGTGGCGCGGGATATTGGGCGGACTGCCAAGGTGCTGGCCCGGTTCGGACCCCGTCTTCCCGGGCTGGTCGAAGCCGCCCTGATCCGCCAAAGCATGACGGAGGCCGCTGAAAAACCCGCAAACCGCTGGATCGGGCCAATCGCATGGACCTCGGGCGGCGCGTTGATCGGCATTTGCGCCACGCTGGCCGCGCTTTGGTAAACTATGGTAAATTTGGGGGTATCCTGACCCGCACAATGCAATATTGTGACAGTCATTGGCCGGTTTCACACCGAGGGACCAGGCACCCTGTTTTTTTGAAGCGGCTTTTACTAAGGTATCGCCAAGGATAATTGGAGTGGCAGGATTATGCGGTTCAGCAAACCGACAGTCATGGTAAGTCTGCTGGCGATGATCGCCGGGACAGCGCAGGGTGAAAGCCTTGTGACAACATCCAAGAACATGTACGGCACCCCCGGCGGGCTGATTGACATGCCCACCGCCGAAATGGCCCCGGACGGAGATTTGTCCGTCACCGTATCACATTTCGGGGGCACCACCCGCAATTCTCTTACCTTTCAGATCACACCGCGATTGACCGGGACCTTCCGCTATGCGTCGCTGCGCGATTATCAGCCGCCGACCTATACGCATCGGTCCTATTACGACCGCTCGTTTGATTTGAAATACCAGCTGTTGACCGAAGGCACCTATCGCCCCGGCGTGGCCATCGGGCTGCGTGATTTCATCGGCACCGGGCTTTATGGCGGCGAATACGTGGTTGCGACCAAGACGATTGGCAAACGGCTTCGGGTCAGCGCCGGTGTCGGCTGGGGCCGTCTGGGCAGTGTCGAAGGTATCCGCCCCACCGGCAATATCGGTCAGGGCGGCGATCTGACCATCGACGATTGGTTCAAGGGGCCCAAGGCGATATTTGGCGGGATCAGCTATGCCGCCACCGACCGGCTGACCTTTAAGGCGGAATATTCATCGGACGCCTATAACGAGGAAACCGGCGGTGGACAGGACCCCACGGCGAGCCTGTTCCAGCGCAAGAGCGATTTCAACTTCGGTGTTGATTACAAGGTCAGCGATACGATCAACATCGGTGCCTATTACCTTTACGGGTCGGAAATCGGGATCAACGTTTCGCTCGCGCTTGACCCCAAAGGCGCGGCGATTCCGGGCGGTGGCGAAACCGCGCCTCTGCCTGTTCGGGTCCGGCCCAAACATAACGCCCGCGATCTTGGATGGGCCGTGGCCGACAGCGCCAAGGCCAAAGCCAGTCAGAACCTGGCCACCAGCCTGGCACGCGAGGGGCTTTATCTGGAAGGGATCCAGCTTTCCGGCACCCGCGCCCGCGTTTTGATCCGCAACGCACGTTATGACATCGAAAGTCAGGCCGTGGGTCGCACCGCCCGCGCCATGTCGCGCAGCCTGCCGGATTCGGTGGAAACCTTCGAAATCACCCAGACCTATAAAGGGATTCCGACCGGGTCGGTCACGCTGTCGCGCAGCGATCTGGAGGCGTTGGAAAACGCCCCGGCCACCGCCATTCAGCAGAAGGCCGTGTTCAGCAGCGGACAGGCGGGGTTCCGCGATGTGCCCACGCTGGACGGGACCTATCCGCGCCTGACCTGGGGCCTGTCGCCCTATCTCAAACTCAACACCTTTGACCCTGACAACCCGGTACGTGCCGATCTGGGCATCAAACTGGCCGGGGATTACAGCCTTGGGCCGGGGTGGCAGCTTTCCGGGTCCGTTTCGGTCAAGCTTGCCGGCAACGTGGATGCGGCCAGCACCGGGCGCACCGGGGCCATCGCCACCAATCCCCCCCCCGTGGTGCGGTCCGACGCCCGCCAGTATTCCACCGGGAACGACCCGCGTCTGGATTATCTCACCATCGCCAAATATGGCCGGTTGGGTGAAAACATCTATACCCGCGTCACCGCCGGGTATCTTGAAACCATGTATGCCGGGGTTTCGGGCGAAGTGCTTTGGAAACCCGTCAACAGCCGCCTTGCGCTGGGGGCCGAGGTAAATTTCGTGCGCCCACGTGATTATGATGGCGGGTTCGGGTTGCGGTCGCGCAACACCACCTATGTGAACCCCATCACCGGCGCGACCACCCCTGCCGGGGCCATTCCCGAGCTGAACGGCCACGTGTCCGCCTATTACGACATTGGCAACGGGTTCCATGGCCAGTTGGACGTGGGCCGTTACCTTGCCGGGGACTGGGGCGCAACGCTTTCGCTGGACCGCGAATTTGCCAATGGCTGGACCGTAGGGGCCTGGGTTACGAAAACCGATCTTTCGGCGTCAAGCTTTGGCGAAGGGTCTTATGACAAGGGGTTGCGCATCATCGTACCGATTGGCGCAGTCATCGGCACCCCGAACCGGCGCAAAAACGAAATCGCGCTCAGTTCGCTGACCCGCGACGGCGGTGCGCGTCTTCGTGTGAACGGGCGGCTTTACGACGCGGTGCGCGACACCCACAAACCCGAAATGGCCAAAAGCTGGGGGAGGTTCTGGCGATGACCCTTTGGAAAGCACTGGCAGCGGTGGCGATGCTTTCGCTGGCTGCCTGCGGAAATGATACCGAGCGGGACAATGCGCGCAAGGCCGTGTTCAGCGGGCTGTTGGGAATGGTGAATAAAAGCGAACCCAACGTCCCATCGGCCCAGCAGCTTGCCGCTCAGGCAAGCGCCGCGCTTAAGAACTCGGACCTGCCGTTGACCGTTACGGTCATTGAAAACACCAAAGTGGGTGCGGTTCTGACCCGGATCGAAACCAACGGGGACTATGGCACCTGGGCCTCTGGGGACCGGCGGTTCGTGACCTTGAAACACGGCATTGTTACCGGGTCGCGCGGGCTTGGCAACGATCTGATGTCTGCGGATGTTGAAGCGGTTTCCGCATTGATCCGGGCCCGCAAACCGGGCACGGCCACGCGTGTGCATCGGTATCTGAATGGTCAGAACCTGACGGTCGAACTGCGCGCCACGTGCAGTGTGACGGTCGGTAAAAAATCCCGCGTCACCGGCGCAACCATCAATTCGATGACCACCAGGGTGATCGAAACCTGTATTGCAGGCGAGACCCGGTTCGAAAACAGCTATCAGGTGGACAGCCGCGGCTATGCGCTGCTGTCCCGTCAATGGCTGGGTGACGTAAACGGCTATTTCCAGTTTCAGACCCTGCGTCTCTGAGATCGCATCATGAAAATTGCACTTGTCACCGGCTCTGCCGGGTTCATTGGCTATCACACCTGCCAGCGTCTGTTGGCGGACGGGGTCCGGGTGATCGGCATCGACGCGATGACCGACTATTATGATGTCACGTTGAAACAGGCGCGCCACGCGGAATTGACCGCGCATGAGGGGTTCACCGCCCATGAGCAGCGGATTGAAACCCCCGGCGTGTTGGCCGGGCTGATGGCGACTCACCGGCCCGATACGGTGATCCACCTTGCCGCTCAGGCCGGGGTGCGCCATTCAATCGACGCGCCACGTTCATACCTTGAAGCCAACCTTCAGGGCACGTTCGAATTGCTGGAAGCGGCGCGGGCCACTCCTCCGGCACACCTGATGCTGTCGTCTTCATCGTCAGTCTATGGCGCGAATACCCAAATGCCCTATGGCGAAACCCAGCGGACAGATCACCAGATGTCGCTTTATGCCGCGACGAAAAAGGCCAATGAGGCGATGGCACATTCCTATGCCCACCTTTATGGCCTGCCCACCACCATGTTCCGGTTCTTCACCGTCTATGGACCGTGGGGACGCCCGGATATGGCCTTGTTCAAATTCACCCGTGCAATTTTGAACGACACCCCGATCGACATCTATAACCATGGCGACATGCAGCGGGATTTCACCTATGCCACCGACCTTGTCGAAGGCATTCGCCGGCTTGTGGATGCAGTACCAGCGACAGGACAGCCCGTTGCGGGCGACAGCCTGTCCCCCGTTGCCCCCTATCGCGTGGTGAATATCGGCCATGGCAGCCCGGTGAAGCTGACTGATTTCGTGGATGCCATCGAAGCCGCCACAGGACGCGTGGCCCGCCGCAAGCTGATGGAGATGCAACCCGGAGACGTGCCCGCGACATGGGCCGACGCATCGCTGTTGCAAACACTGGTGGGCGAACTGCCCGAAACCCCGCTTGCCTGCGGGGTTGGGAATTTCGTTGAGTGGTACCGCAGATATTACAACGTCTGACCCGTTTCACCCGGGCCTCGTTTCACCCGGACCCCGGACAAAGACCGTCGGGCAAAGAAAATGGCGGCACGAAGGCCGCCATTTTCAAATTCACTTCAATCCCGGCACATGGCCGAAAACGAATTAGGAACCGTCAGCCGCTGCGACGATGATACCAACAGCGATGAGACCAACGACAGCCATCGAAGGCGCAGCAAGACCCACCGACGCCTGAGTCGATACGAACGGGTCGTTTTTGGTGTCTGCTGCAACCGGCGCGGCGGCGGCAACGGTGAGCGCAGCTGCTGCTGCCATCATCGAAATCTTTTTCATAATTCTCTCCAAACCACAGTAGGGCCAACCGAAATTGGCAAGACCAAGGACAATATCGCATATATTCATCCGGGTTGAAACACATATTCAAGAATAGCCGCGCGGATCGCAAGTCGCGCGCAAAAAACAGCCATATCGCGATATAGCATTGATTTTATTCAGTTATTACCTACCTTGATCGTGATGACTCTCGGGCTTTTCGTTCGAAACCCCTATTTGTTGCATTGCGGCAACACCCCTTGAATCCATCTCGATGCGTTGGGGTCAGACTTCCGAATCGTTGGCTGTCACCCCCTCAGCCCCCCGGGCTGAGCTCTCAAGCGCGGCGAATTCGAGTTGGAACCCCACGCCGTATTCAGCGGCACCGCGTTGCATTTTCCACAAACAATAGGCCGCCATTCTCCAGTGGTGCCATGGGGTTAACGCGTTGCTGCGCCGTACCGTTTCCGGGTCGGGATAGCTTTGTAAGAACAGCTGCCGCTCGGCCGGGGATAACACTTGCCCACGATAAATCCATTGCATCGCAGGGGACAGGAACATCCCAAGATCATGGGCCGGATCCCCGATCAACGGGCATTGCCAGTCAATGAAGGTCACCCTGTCCCCGTCATGGATGATATTGCCTGGCACCGGATCCCCGTGCAAAAGCGCCGCCACCCGCGACGGTGCAACTTCGCCTGTCGGCATGGCATTCCGCACCCGATTTCTTTGCCCCCCGTCGCATTGATCAAGGATCGCCAGCGTCTGTTCCCGCAACGCCGCGCTGCCATCGGAAGCATTGGGAAGATCCGTCAGGACAGGCGCAGCATGCACCCGCCCCAGCGCCCGGGCAATGGGCGCGGGGTCGGACACCCAGCTTTCGCCGGGGCTGTATGCATAGATCAGACAGGGTCCAAACGGCGTATCCAGTTGATCACATAGGACCGGAGCAAGACCTGCAGGCAGGTGGCGCAGCGCCCGCGCTTCAAGGTCATGGGAATTGGGAAACAGGGGATTTCCATCCTGCTCCCGGTAAAGTTTGACCACCCGGTCGCCTTGCTCTGGCCGTACATGCCACAACCGGTTCGTCCGCCCGCCAGATAGGATTTCCCGCGCCGCCGTTCCAGACAGAAGACCCCGGCGGCCAAGCCACGCAAACAACGCCGCTTCCAACTGCGCCGTTTCGGGGTCCGAATGTGTTGACGCCTGTCTCTGCACTGGGGTGGCTCTGGTCCTTTCACACCCAACCGAACGAACGGTGGGCTTTGACGGGTTTCAATCCCGCCAAGGCGCATCAGGCCGGGCGGGTGCAAGTTCCCCCGGATTAGACAAGCCCGGTCCGTCTGGCAAGTCGGGGCATCACGCCCCGTGCCGGATGTTGAGGTTACGCGGGTCGGCGCAGAGCCGTGACCTCGGTCGTCAACACCCGCACCCCGCCTTCAAGTACAAGCAGAGTCGTGCCATCGTAAATCTGGGCCTCGACCACATCCGCATAGGATTCCACCGGCGTCATGCCAAGAAGTTCGCCATTGGCACGGTTCTCAACTTCGAAACTGTACACGCCGCTGTCAAACGGGTTCCCCGAGGCGTCGACACCGGCCCAGTCAAAGCTGGCCCCGTCCAACCCGATGGCCTGTCTTTGCACTTCATCCCCGTTTGCATCGCGCACGACAAGCCATGCCTCGTCCGCCAGTTTGGCGGTCAGTGGCGACAGGGTGATCGGGCTTCCCGAAAAATGTGCGCCCGCAGTTGTGCGTGCTTCCATCCCCACCCAACCGGCCAGTTGGCTCATGCTGCTGTCCCCCATCTGTGCGGCAAGGGATTTGAGCAGATCGTTGGTCAACACGGCCTGTTCCACGGTCGAAAACGCCGCAAGCTGGGCGGCGTATTCGGTGCTGTCGATCGGGTTCAGAGGATCCTGATTGCGCATTTGCACCGTCAGCATTTCAAGAAAGGTTTGAAAATCCGACCCTATGGTGCCGGTGGTGTTGGTGGACGTCACCGCAGCCGATGCCGCGGCGGCATAGCCAGCCGAGGTGGGGGTGGACGTAGAGGTGGGTGTGGTTGTCAAATCGATCATGTCTGTTCTTTCTCATCAAAGACGAAGGTCAAGTCCGGTCGTCGCGCCCCCTTGGGCCGTTTGCGCCAGAGGCAGTGGCACCGCCATGGCCGTGTCATCCATTTCGGATGCGACCGTTCCGCCGCCACGCTGTGTATCGGCATCGCTGGCCTGTCCGTTCTGCCCCGACAGTCCCGAGTGCCCGAACTCAAAGGTGATGGTGTCATAGCCAAGCGCCTCGAACTCCATTGTGAGCTCGGCAATATGGCGGCGCATCAGGTCGAGCGTTTCGGCCCGCTCGGCCTGAATACTCATCGTGATCGCCCCCTCGGAGGGAGACAGCGATATGCGCACCTGGCCCAGCTCTTCCGGGTTAAGGCGCAATTCAACCTGACCCGTACGGGTCTGGCCCAGCGCATCGGCAATTTGAGCCGCGATGGCCGCCGATGAGAACCCCACGGGCGCGGTACGTGATGTGGCTGTGGTGGTCAGGGATGCACTGCGGGGATCCAGAAGCGGGTCGGTCAGGAATTCATCCGCGAAGGACGATGTATCCCCCTCAATGGACATACCCGTATCCGTTCCGAGATTTGCGGTGGCCGTCAATGCTGAGGTCGACGTAACCGGGACTGCCATGGGCGTGTTGAGCGGCGTTGTCTGTAGTGTTGTCTGCAAAGAGACCTCTGCCCTTGACGACGCACCCACATCACCACGCGGTCCTGCGTCACGGCTCTGCCTCGTCAAAGCCGACTGTGCAACCGGTTCAGGTTGAGACCCCTGCCACGCAGCCGGGGCGACACGTGCCACATCGGACGCGGGCATCGACGTTTCGAGCCCGCGCACGCCCGGTTGCAAGACCCTGGATTGGGATGGGGCCGTCTCTGGAAAGGCATCCCGCCCCTGCGACGGCTGAGTTGCGGGAAGGATTTGGGTCGCTTCCACCGCACCGGTCGACACTGCCGCAGGCAGGCCCCCGCCAGACAGGGTCGCTGTCGCCGGGATTGCGGTTGCGGTGTTGAGAACCGTCCTGACCTGCTGCTCTGGCTCCGTCATGTGTGGTGAGACCAGAGGGTTGTTCACCCGGCTTCCATCCCCCGGCGGTGTCTGCGGGATCATGGGCTGCGCGGCGACGATTCGGGGGCCCCCCTGCGGGGGAACGGGCCCGGGCCGGGTTTGCGGCATCACCGAAACCTGTACCTCCATGGGTTTAACCGAATCGGCAACAGAGTGACCCGCACGAGGGCCAACAGTTCCCGGGTTCTGACCCGAAAGCGGGGCGGTTTTGGCCAGAGTGGACGTTCGCGCCCCCAGATCGTCAAGACCGGACGCACCCCCGTCCCGAAGCCCGGGGGGCACTGCAATGCCTAGGTGTTGCAACGCTCCGTCAGGCCGCGATGCGATGCCAGACGGGTTTCCGTTGTTTCCCATCTGCCCATCAAGGCCCGTTAGAACCGAACCCGCAACTGTCATGCGACGCTGCCCCATGCCCTGCGTCACCGAATCCTGCGTTCCGGTTGATACGACGGGCGCAATGGAGTGCGTGGTGTGAACCACGGGATTTGATGCCCCGCTGGCTTCTGTCAGACGCAACGGCGCGAGCTCGGGCGTGGTGGTGAGGGTGTTTGCAACCGGTCCTGTTTGCCCCGTCGCCGCACCCCGCACCTGACCCCCTGCATGGCCTGCGTCGGTCGCCGATGCGACGCGCGCAACATCTTGCGAGGTCAGGAACACACCCGGATAGGCCAGTGCAGCAAGTGCATCAGGTGCCACGCCCCGCGGCTGTTTGATTCTGTTTCCTGTCGGCGCAACCTCATCTGACACTGTGTTCCGGTCTGGCGTATCATCGTCCGAGCCACGCGCGGAAGGCGTAACCTGTGTTGGGTCGCGCGGTTCTTCTCCCTGTTCGGGGACAGGTGCATCGGTCGGGTGCGTGGGCGACGGTTTGCCCTGCTCCACCTCGACCTGAGATTCTCTGCCAACCTCTGGAACGACCCGCGCAGATGCGTTCAACTGTCTCTCTTCCCGCTGCGCACCGGATTCGCCTGCACGGGCGAATTCATCGAAAACGCTTGCAAATCCCGGACCCGAACCGCCCTGCGGATCAGCGCCATCGGCATCGCGTGACGGTCCCGCGCCGGGCGTCGCCCCTCGCTTGGTCGAAGGGTGATGCCCCATCTCTTCAATGGTCGCACCAGTCAGCAACTGGCTTGGAAACGGGATATTTGACATGGCTGCCTCGGGATTTCTTCCAGATTACCGCCAGTATTCCCCATGCTGGTTACCGGTTCTTTACCGATTCTGAGGCAAAAACAGAAAAGTCCAAAGAATTGGAGGTATTCCCGTGACCATTCCTTCACTGAGTGTTCCCGCCCCCCCCCTGCGCACGGCCATGTCGGCTGAAGCCCCGCAGAAGGACCCTGCCCTGTGGCAGGCGGCGCAAAAGCTTGAGGCCGGGTTTCTGGCTGAAATGCTCAAGTCCGCCGGGCTGGGGGAGGTTAGCGATTCGTTCGGGGGCGGCGCGGGAGAGGAACAGTTCGCGTCGTTCCTGCGTCAGGCACAGGCGGAAGAAATGACCAGAACGGGTGGAATTGGGCTTGCCGAATCTCTCTATCAATCTCTGAAGGAGCGTGAAAATGACCGATGATACCGCTATTGCAACCATGGAGGCGCTTGATGATCTGCTGGATCGCGAACGCGGGGCGCTGTTGAGCGGGGATCTGGACCGGCTGGTCCGGATGCTGGACGAAAAGACCACCCTGATCGACACGCTGAACAATGGCGTGGAGGCCATCGAAACACAGGATGAACGTAAAACGCTGCATGATCTGCAATCCAAGGTGACACGAAATCAGGAGCTGTTGGACAGTGCCCTGTCCGGGATCCGCAGCGTGGCAAAACGGATGAGCGCGCTGCACCAGGTGCGCAAAAGTCTGGATACCTATGACGAAGCGGGACACAAAACCACCATCGACGCCATGCGTGACCGCAAGATGGAAAAACGCGCGTAAAAGGTGGATGTGAGTTCTGAGCAATTCAGATCAAATGCTCCGGAACTTGCCGGGTCGATTTAGGAAACTATTAGCATATGAGGAGGCATGGTGTTCCCGCACCTTAGAGGGTGGCGCAGCCCGAATGACCACGGAGCTGCAGGTGTCAGAACGACGTTTCCGTCCCGAGAGTGGGCGGATGAGAAACGGGTGCAAAGCATCCAATGACCAAAGATCAAAGGAACACAGAACATGTCCAGTATTCTGACCAACAACAGCGCTATGGTGGCCCTGCAGACCCTGAAAGGGATCAACAAGGGCCTCGAAGGCGTACAAAGCGAAATCTCGACCGGTAAATCGGTTGCCTCGGCCAAGGACAATTCGGCCGTCTGGGCCATCTCGAAAGTGATGGAATCGGACGTAAGCGGGTTCAAGGCGATCTCGGACAGCCTGTCGTTGGGTGAATCCACCGTCGCCGTCGCGCGGAACGCTTCGGAGACCGTCACCGATCTGCTGACCCAGATGAAAGGCAAGATCGTCGCGGCCCAGGAAGACAACGTTGACCGTGGCAAGATCAACGACGACGTTACCGCGTTGAAAGAGCAGATTCAGTCGGTTGTGGCCGCGGCGCAGTTCAACGGTCTGAACCTGGTGAACTCGGCCGGGTCGTCTTCGGTCCTGTCCTCGCTTGACCGGGATTCGTCGGGCAACGTAACCGCGTCATCGATCACGGTGAACAACCAGGATCTGTCGACTGGCGGCTACGTCGCCAATGACATCTTCAGCGGAAGCTCGGCCGGGGCCTCGGCCTCGGGTGACTCGGTTGCAATTGCACTTGGTAACGGTGGTGGCAACGAACAGATCGAAATCGCAGAAAACGGCGCTGCGTTTGCAGCGGGCGATCAGGTGTCTCTGACCGTCGGTGACAACACTGTTTCGTATACCCTGAGCGCAAATGATCTGACCGCTGCTGGCAACACCCCGGCGGACATCGTGGCAACCAACCTGAAATCCCAGATCGACAATTTGGGCATTGCCGGGCTGGAAGTCGATTTCGACAGCGGTACGCCGGGCACGTTGGACATCACCAACACCGGCACGACCGACATCACGATTACCGGTCAGTTCACCAACGCCGGCTCCGGTGGGTTGGGTGCCATGGCGGGTATTGACGTATCCACCAGCGCGGGCGCAACTTCGGCTCTCGCCGCAGTTGAAACCCTGATTGATACCGCGATCGACGCCGCCGCAGCTTTTGGTTCGGTGGAAGGTCGGATTTCGACCCAGGCCGACTTCATCTCAAACCTGAGCGACAGCCTGACCTCGGGTATCGGGGCCATGGTCGACGCGGACATGGAAGAGGCTTCGGCGCGTCTGCAGGCCCTGCAGGTGCAACAGCAACTGGGTGTTCAGTCGCTGTCCATCGCCAACCAGGCACCGCAACAGCTTCTGTCGCTGTTCCGCTAAGTGGATCCTTTCGGGGGCGCGTGATGCGCGCCCCCGTCTCCTGACCCCATCAGACCCCTACATTATTTGATACCAGGAAGGATCGAACCATGAATGCACGTTCGCTGGCCCATGCCGCCTATTCCCAAAGCAACACCCCCATCCGCACAGATCGCGGCACTGAATACGAGGTGTTAGCCCGTGTGACCCACGCCATGCGGCTTGCCGCCGCGCGCGGACAGAAAGGGTTCACCAACCTTGCTGATGCAATCCACAAGAACCGCAACCTGTGGACCATCCTTGCCGCAGATGTGGCCGACAAGAACAACCCGCTGCCCAAAGATTTGAAGGCGCGGATATTCTATCTTGCCGAATTTACCCAATCCCACAGCCGCAAGGTGCTGCAGGATGGTGCCAGCATTGCGCCGCTGGTCGAAATCAACGCCGCCGTCATGCGCGGCCTGCGCCAAGGGGAGCAGAAGAAATGAGCGGGCTTGTATTGAAACTGGGACCAAAAGAACGCGTATTGATCAATGGCGCGGTCATTGAAAACGGAGACCGGCGGTCGCGCCTGTCCATCGTCACACCGGATGCCAATATCCTGCGCCTGCGCGATGCCATCCACCCGGAAGAGGCGACCACGCCGGTGCGCCGGGCCTGTTATGCCGCCCAGCTGGTTCTATCCGGAGATGTGAACCCCGAAGATGCGCGGCTGCAACTTTTGCGCCGCATCGAAGAGTTGAGTCAGGCTTTGACCGATCATGACAGCCGCCATCATCTGGCTGAAGCCACGGATGCGGTTTTGAATGAACAATATTACCAGTGCCTCAAGGCGTTGCGGACCCTTCTGCATCGTGAAGACCGGCTGTTGGCCGCAAAGGTGCAGTGATGGCATTCCAACCTGTCATACCTTTGAGCGGTCTGGTGGGATGGAAATTCCTTGAACGCACCCATGACCGCCAGACCGAGGCCTTCAACAGCTCGTCCGACGTGGTACGGGACACCGATTATTTTGCCGGGAATATCGGCGATATCAACACGGCGGAGGAGCTGGTTTCGGATCGTCGGCTGTTGCGGGTCGCACTTGGAGCCTTTGGACTCCAGGACGATATCGACAACAAGTTTTTTATCCGCAAGGTGTTGGAGGAAGGGGTGATTGATACGACATCTCTTGCCAACAAGATGTCGGATGATCGCTATCACGGGCTGGCCGAAGCATTCGGTTTTGGAGATTTCGATGTTCCCAATACCAAAATGTCGACCTTTCCCGGGGAAATCGTTGAGCTTTATCGCGCACGGTCCTTTGAGGTTGCGGTTGGGGAACAGGATGAAACCCTGCGCTTTGCATTGAACGCCAAACGTGAACTGGCCGAGATCGCCAATGATTCCGCCAGCGACGATACCAAATGGTATACGATCATGGGCAACGCGCCCCTGCGACAGGTGTTTGAAACCGCGCTGGGACTGCCGTCCAGCTTTGCTCAGCTGGATCTGGACCAGCAGCTTGAGGTTTTCCGGGACAAGGCCACCGCGCAATTCGGGGATGGCGAAGTTTCACAGTTCTCTACCGACGCGGCGGTCGAGTCGCTGGTACAGCGGTATCTCGTACGCGCCCAGATCGCGGATATTCAGACAATCTCGTCCGGTTCGATCGCCCTTACCCTATTACAGTCTTAAGCGGCTGCCAAAGCCCCCTACCCTGCCCTTTGAATGCTTGTTCCGGGGCCGTTCACCCGAGTTTCGGCACGCGGGCGGCCTGCCCCGCTGGACTGCGACCGGCGCAGGAGCAGTTTCAGCCGGGAAAAACTGTGCTGGATATTCTGCTGTTCCTGTTCCGCGATGAACCCGTCCAGTTCAGGCCAAATCTTGACAGCGCGGTCCAGAAGCGGATCTCCGCCCGGCGTATATAGCCCGGATTTCACCATCATCTCGGACTGTGCATAGGCCCCAAGCAACTTGCGGGTTTCGGCAATCGCTTCGTTTTCATCCGCGCTGGCCGCATCCGGCAGGCTTCGCGACACAGAGCGGAGCAGGTCGATGGCGGGATACCTTCCTCTTTCGGCAATCTGACGATCCAGCACGACATGCCCATCCAGCACCCCGCGCAGGATATCGGCAATGGGTTCTTCCATATCCGACCCCGCAACCAGGACCGAAAGTATGGCCGTGATCATGCCGGAATACCCCGCGCCCGGGCCGGCGCGCTCACAGAGTGACATAATCGTGTGCGCCGTCGACGGGGGATAGCCCCGCAATGTGGGCAATTCCCCTGCCGCCGCAGCCACCTCGCGATGCGCTTCGGCAAATCGGGTGATGGAATCGGCAAGAAACAGAACATGCTCCCCTCGATCCCGGAAATACTCGGCCACCGTCATAGCAGTCCAGGCGCAACGGCGCCGGATGAGAGGAGATTGATCCGAAGTGGCCGCAACAACCACCGCACGCGCCATTCCCTTTTCCCCCAGCACGTTTTCAACGAAGTCACGCAATTCACGACCCCGTTCCCCGATCATCGCGATCACGACAACATCCGCCTCCATGTTCCGCGCAAGATGGGCCAGCAGGCTGGTTTTCCCCACACCAGATCCCGCGAACAGGCCAACACGCTGTCCTTCCACCACGGGCAACATGGTGTTGAACACCGTCAACCCGGTTTCCAATCGCTTGCCCATAGGGTGGCGGGTCGCTGGCGCAGGCGGTGCAGCGCGCAGATTACACGCCACCTCGCCCCGCAAAATCGGCTTGCCATCCAGAGGTTGACCAAACGGATCAATCACGCGCCCGATCCAGGCGGGCGAAGGCGAAATCGTGGACGCATCAAGCAACACCACCCGATCCCCCAGACAAACCCCATCCGGCGCACGATCCGGCAGCATCACGATGGACTCCTCGGCCAATTGCAGCACCTCGCCGTTGATCGGCGTTCCGGAGTGACGATCAATTCGCAGTTGATCCCCCATACGCGCGTGCCCCTCAAGACCGCGCACACGCAACAGCCCTCCTTCCACGGCGGCGATCCGACCCACCTTGCGCACAACCTGCAACCCGGCGAGTTCGGCGTTCAGCCGTTTGAGTTCATTACGGTCCATTCGAATCCTCCAAAAACATTTCGAAAGTCGTCTGAAAACAATTTCTAAAGGAATCAGGGTTAAGCCTTGGTTGAAACCAATCGAGGGAGAAGCCCCGATGCTTGATAAGATCGAAATCTTTCGCCTGGCCCACGCCATGGCATCACATGCAGGCACACGACAAGCCGTCGTGGCCCAGAACATCGCCAACGCGGACACGCCCGGATACGTGCCGCGCGACGTGACCCCGTTTCAGGATCTTGTGAAAGACACCGATGGTGGTTTTTCTGGCCGTGCAACCCGTGTCGGGCACCTGCACGGCACCCGGGAAATCGCGAACCCCGCGATATTCGACCGGGAGACCGGAGCGTTCAATCCCAACGACAACGGTGTGATCCTGGGCGAAGAAATGCTCAAGGCCGTGGAAGTGAAACGACAGCATGACAAGGCGATGGCGATCTATCGCTCGGGGATGAACATCCTGCGCGCCTCGCTTGGCAAACAGTAAGGGGCGCGATCATGAGTGAATTTCTGAAATCTCTGAGCGTATCGGCAAGCGGACTACAGGCCCAGACCCAGCGCTTGCGCCACGTGTCCGAAAACATCGCCAATGCCGACACCCCGGGATACCGGCGCAAAACCGTGCCCTTTGAAACCGCCATGTCCGAACGCGACGGGGTCGGACGGGTCGAAACCGGACGCGTGTCGCTGGACAAATCCGACCTGACCCGCGTGTACGATCCAGCCCACCCCATGGCGGATGCAAGCGGCCATTACGACGGGTCGAATGTGGACCTGATCATCGAAATTGCAGACGCGCGCGAAGCGCAGCGGAGCTATGAGGCAAATTTGAAAATGTTCGACCAGGCACGGCAGATGTCGTCAAGCCTGCTTGACCTTCTGAGACGATAAAGGAGATCCAGAATGGATATTCATGCGTTAAACGCATCCCAGAAATACGCGGCACTGCGCCCGGCAACCGAACCCGTTCCGGGTCAAGGCGAAGATGGCATCGGTGCCGCCGCCACCGGTGCCATGCGGGATTTTGCAACAACATTGCAGGAAAGCGAAGAAATCGCCAAGGCGGCAATGACCGGGGATGCAGACCCCCACGCGTTGGTTCAGGCGCTGGCTCAGACCGAGCTCGCCGTTGAAACCGTTGTGACCATGCGCAACAAGGTGGTCGAGGCCTATCAGGAAATCCTGAGAATGCCGGTCTGATCCCGACATGGAAGAAGCCATCTTCTTTGACACGCTCCGACAGGGACTGTGGGTCGCCGTCATCACCTCGATCCCGATCCTGTCGGTCGCTTTGATCGCCGGGGTCGCGGTGGGATTGTTCCAGGCGCTGACCTCGATCCAGGAAATGACGCTGACCTTTGTGCCGAAACTGGCGGCCATCGTAATCGTGTTCTGGATGTCGATGGGCTTCATGTCGCAAACGCTGGTGTCTTTTTTCCAGGGCACTTTGGTTCCATTGATCGCAGGAGTTTGAGATGGACAATACAGGCTATGTCACGCTGACCCGCCAATCCGGGCTGATGCGCGAAATGCGCGTGGTGGCCAACAACATCGCCAACTCGGCCACCACCGGGTATCGGCAGGAAGGGTTGGTGTTCGCAGAACATGTGAAGGGGGTCGAAAACGGCCCCTCCCTGTCCATGGCAACGGCAAAAATCCGCAACACCTCGATGGCGCAGGGCACGTTGACCCAGACCGGTGGCAAGCTTGACCTGGCCATCGAAGGCGAAGGGTTTTTCCTTGTTGAAACCCCGAATGGTGAGCGGTTGACCCGCGCGGGCAACTTCACCGCCAATGGCGAGGGGGATCTTGTCACCAATGACGGATTTCGTGTGCTGGATGGCGGCGGAGCACCCGTGTTCATTCCACCGGATGCGACCGACCTTGCCGTGTCAGCGGATGGCACGGTCAGCACGAATGGCCGCCCGCTGACCCAGATCGGGATATACCTGCCCACCGATCCGCTTGAAATGGCGCGCGAGGACGGCGTGATGTTCCGTTCGGACGCGGGCGTGGAGCCCACGGAAGGCGCATCTATCGTTCAGGGTTTCCTTGAAAGCTCGAACGTCAACCCTGTGGGTCAGATCGCGCGGATGATCGAAGTCCAGCGGGCCTATGAAATGGGGCAAAGCTTCCTTGACGCTGAAAACGAGCGGATGCGCGAAGCCCTCAAAACCTTTGTGAGATAACGAGAGGAGAGCAGAATGCGAGCCCTGAAGATTGCCGCAACGGGAATGGCAGCCCAACAAATGCGGGTGGAGACGATCTCCAACAACCTGTCCAACATGTCGACCACGGGTTACAATGCCCGGCGCGCCGAATTCGCGGATTTGCATTACCAGCAGATGACACGCCCGGGTACGGTGAATGCCTCGGATGGTACGGTGTTGCCCACCGGGGTCCAGCTTGGGCTGGGCGTGCGCCCCGCCGCGGTATCCGTGCAATTGGCCCAAGGTTCCCTGTCAGCCACGGGCGGCGATCTGGATGTTGCCATTGACGGGGCAGGATACCTGGAAGTAACGCTGCCCTCTGGCCAGTCCGCTTATACCCGTGATGGCGGGCTAAAGCGCACCGGCGAGGGATTGATCGTGACCTCCGATGGCTTTCCCGTCGCGCCCGAAATCACCATCCCCTCGGATGCGCGCTCGATCTCGATCAACGCGGATGGCGAAGTGTATGCCTATTTCCAGGACAACGGCGAGGCACAGCTGTTGGGACAATTCCAGCTGGTTGGCTTTACCAATGCCAAGGGGCTGGAGGCGCGGGGCAGCAACCTGTTCACCGAAACCGAAGGCTCGGGTCCGCCGATTGTCACCACGCCGGGCCAGGACGGGCTTGGCACATTGCGCCAAGGGTATCTGGAAGCCAGTTCGGTGGACGCAGTGCGCGAAATTACCGAGTTGATCGAAGCCCAGCGCGGTTATGAAATGAACGCCAAGGTGATTTCCGCCGCCGACCAGATGCTTGGCGCAACCACACAGGTGCGCTGATGCTTCGCCTGACCCTGATCGCAACCCTTCTTGCCGGATCTGCATGGGCCGACACGGTCGTGCCCACGCGCACGATCCGCGCCCATTCGATCATCGGACCGGAAGACCTTGCCTTGAAGCGAGTCGATATTGCCGGGACCTATTCAGACATGTCCGAGTTGGTTGGACAAGAAGCGCGCGTGGCTCTGTATGCCGGGCGACCCGTGCGGCGCGGCGATATTGGTCCGCCTGCGCTGGTTGAGCGCAACCAATTGATTTCGTTAATCTATAGTCGTGGAGATTTGAACATTGCCACGGAAGGGCGGGCGCTGCAACGCGCCGGGGTCGGCGACCTTGTCCGCGTCATGAACCTGTCATCGCGCACCACGGTCAGCGGGATCGTAATGAAAGATGGCCGGGTTTCGGTCTCAAACTAGGGGATGAAGTGATGAAAAACGTTGTGCTACTGGGGATCGCTGGTGCGTTGGTTGCAGCCTGTGGCCGTGGCGATCACCTTGGCAAACCACCAAGCTTTACCGAAACGATGAACACACCCGAACACGTGGCCATGGTCAATCCTGGCCTGCCCGCCGAAATGCCCAAAACCCGCCCGGTGGACAACGCCTCGCTTTGGAGCGGAAGTCGCAAATCGCTTTTGGGTGACCGGCGTGCGGTCAAACGCGGCGACATCATGACCGTTGTGATCAAAATTGACGAAAAGGCCGAGATTTCCAACAAAACATCGCGCAGTCGCGGCGGTTCGGAATCCATGTCCGTCCCCGGCTTGCTCGGTCTGCCTCAGCGGCTCAATGAAAAGCTGCCTGAAGGCGCTTCGATGGCAGAGGCCGTGTCGATCGATTCGTCGTCAAGCTCATCCGGGACCGGATCCGTGCGCCGGAACGAAAAGCTAACCCTGCGCGTGGCGGCCACCATCACCGACGTGCTGCCCAACGGTGTCTTGTCCATCGCGGGCAAACAGGAGGTACGGGTCAATTTCGAGCTTCGGGAATTGCTCGTAACCGGCTTCGTACGTCCGGAAGACATCTCGCGTCAGAACGAAATCACATACGACAAAATCGCCTCGGCGCGGATTTCTTATGGAGGCCGCGGGCAGATCACGGATGTTCAACAACCCCGTTATGGTCAACAGGTCGCGGACATGGTCCTGCCCTTCTGATCCCGGATCGACGCTAATTAAAGGAGGGTGACATGATCGCCAAACTGCTTCCTGTTCTTCTGTTGGTCCTGGGCGTTGGTACCGGGATTGGCGCAGGCATTTTCCTCAAACCCGAACCCAGGGAGCATGTGGAAATCAACCCCTGTGGAGACGAACACCCCAAAAAAGTAGCAAAGTCGGAGAGCAAAGAAGAAGAGACCGATCCGACCCATGAATATGTCAAGCTCAACAACCAGTTCGTCGTGCCGGTTGTCGGCAAGAACAAGGTGAGTTCTCTGGTTGTTCTGTCGCTGAGCGTCGAGGTAGAAGCCGGCCAGAAAGAGGCGGTCTATGCCCGTGAACCCAAGCTTCGCGACGCCTTTTTGCAAACCCTGTTCGATCACGCCAACATGGGCGGCTTCGAAGGGTCATTCACATCTTCAAACAACATGAAAATCCTGCGCAACGCGCTGCGGGAAGTCGCGAACAAAACCCTGGGTGATCTGGTTTCGGATGTGCTGATTATCGATATCGTAAGGCAAGACGTCTGAGCGACCCTTACCGGGACGTCAGGATGGACATATCTTGTATCTGCTCTGAAATGCGCGCCTCTCGAGCGCGCATTTTTGTTTGAGCCGACTTTTCGCTCAATTCTCGCGCAACCTCGGCCTTGCCATGGGATTTCGCCATGCGCAAACGGGCTTCGCCCTTGCGCGCCATAACACCGGCCAGACGCATCTGAAGCGTGGCCCTTGTTCTTTCGACCCAACCACGCCACAAAATATCTGCTCCGATGCTGCGTTGCACAAACCGGGACTCTTCGCTCCCCTGCTCTGCAACGCGCATTTGATCGTCAAGCTTGGCAAGATCAGCCCGCAAAGCGTTTTCTTCGGCCACAATTGCCTGCAAGGCACTCATGTCTCGTTGATAGAGCGTTTCTGTGATGTGTCGAAGATCTTCGAAATCATTCATACATCATACCCCCCAGGATGCCCGTTTACGCATCGCTTCAGCGAACCGGATCGCCGCAGCAACGGCACGGTAGTGTTCGGGCTGAATCTCGTCACCGATATTCGTGGTGGCATGAAGTGCCCGCGCCGTGGGCGGATCGGAATGGATCGGAACGCCAGCATCTTGTGCCGTTTCGCGAATGGCGCGCGCGATTTCGTCAACCCCCTTGGCGACGCAACGCGGTGCCTCTCCCCGCTTGCGGCTCCATTTCAGGGCAACCGCATAGTGGGTCGGGTTCACGATCACCACATCCGCCTCGGGCACATCCCCCATCATCTGGTTCAACGCGATCTCCTGACCCCTCTGACGGCGCTGTTGCTTCATATACGGATCGCCCTCAGCTTCTTTATGCTCGTCCCTGATCTCTTTGTCGGACATGCGATTTTTTCGCATATGCTCGGCATGCTGCCAGAGATAATCGACCCCCCCGATGGACACTGCAATCACCGTTGCCACGAACAGGAACTGGATCGCCACATCAGTCAGCACCCACACCGCAATGGAAGGACCGGCCATCATGGAATTTGCCATATCGGGCAGGTTAACCTTGAGAAACACACCGAGACAGACGGAATAGATCACCAATTTCACAAAGCTCTTGGCAAATTCGAACAACCCGTTCCGGCCATATTTGTTTTTGGCATTCGATATCGGCGAGATGCGGGACAGCTTCGGGCGCAGTTTATCCGGGGCAAAAACAAAACCGCGCTGCGCTATCGTCATCAGGATCACGGCCAGTCCGGGCAGAACCAGCCAGGGCAACATACCGCGACCCACGGACAGGGCCAGGCCACCAAGCAGGCTGCGTGGATCCCCGTCAAACACCAGCGGAGCAAGCCGTTCGGGCCGATCAATCAAGCTGACAAAGGCGTCCCCCAGGGTTTGAATCGATCCGCTCCCTGCCGCCAGCGCGCAAAGGAGAAATCCACCATATGCAGCCGCCACGGACAGGTCGGATGATTTCGGAATTTCACCCTTCTTTCGGGCATCATCCAATTTCTTCTGCGTCGGTTCATGGGATTTGGAGCTGTCGTCTTCCTGGCTCATTTCAACGCCCCCAACGGGTTGTCGATAAAGCCCACGAACGTGTCATGCCAGATAGTCAACATCAACGGAGCAAGCAGGAACAAAAGGATAAGCCCCCCGGCCGTGATCACTGGTGCCCCGACAAAGGCGACCATCAGCTGGGGCATCGCGCGATTGATCACTCCAAGAGTCAGATTGTAGAGCACGGAAATGATGATAAACGGCGCCGCAAGGGTAAAGGCGAGCGAAAACGCGCGCGCCACCTGGGCCACCCCCCATTGCGAAAAATCCGCAGAGGTGAGCAATGTTCCCGCCGGAAAAGGAGTGTAGGACAGGATCAAAAGCTCGGACAGACGAATGTGAAGGCCGGACAAGACCGCCAATGCCAATGCCGACACCACGAGAATATGCCCGATTGCGGGCATCGGTTCGGTCGCAGCGCCACCAAAAATCTGGGCAAGTGAGGTCGCCTGGGCCGCCATAGAGCCAGCAGTTGAAATGGCCAGAATGAACATGCGCAATCCGATCCCAAGCATTGCACCCACCAGCGTTTCGGTCAGCAACAGACGCATAAACACCCCTTCGGACGGCTCAACCGCCGGTACAGCCGGAGCAACGATCATCGTAAAGCAAATACCCAAGACCAACCGCACGCGCACAGGAACAGATTGTTCGCCAAAGGCCGGCATCAGCGACATCATCGACCCGACACGTAAAAACACGACGAGCCCCTGCCAAAGCAAAGCATCCCCTCGCATCAAAAGCTCAATCAGCGATGCCGTCATGCGGCCACCACCCCCACAAGTGACGGACGCGCCTCCAACCCGATTTCTTCGAATGAGAGCACCGGGATGTTGATGTTTTTTGCACGGATCACGGTGCGCAGGAACCTGCGTCGCCGGGTCGACGTCACCACCGCCGGGAATATCCCCTGCTCTCCGGCCGAACTGACCTTCTCGGAAATCTGGTCCGTCAGATGGTTGAACATATCAGGTGGCAAGGCCACATCCAGGCTCCCCCGTTCACTATCCACCTGGTAAGTTGCGAAGGTGTCTTCCCATTCCGGCGCGAGCTGAATCAATGGGATGGTCCCGTCTGGCCGTTTCATATCGGCCACCAACTGGAAGCCCAACCGCTGGCGTACATGTTCGCAAATCGCATCCGATTGCACATGAACCAACCGTGCCTCTGCCGTCGCTTCCAGGATCAGGGGCAGGTTGCGGATGGAGACCTGCTCCTCCAGCAGCAAACGCAACACGGAATGCAGAAGGTCAAGCGGCACCTTGTCCGGGATCAGTTCATCCAGCATCTTGCGATTGGCTTCACTCCTGGCCGGATCGCTGAGATTCACCATCTCGTCCAGAATGCGCCGCAACGCCTTGAGCGTCAGAAGGCGGCTGAAGTTCCGTTTCACCACCTCAAGCAGATGGGTCGCCAGAACCTCAACCGGCGAAACAATGGTGACACCGGAGAGCGCCGCGTTTTCCTGATCATTCTGATCAATCCAGCGCGCGGGCGCGCCATAAACGGGCTCTTCCACATCCGTCCCTGCCGGAAGGTTGTCGGACGGCCCATTGGGGATCAGCGCCATCAGCTTTTCGGGATAAAGCGTTGCGCGCACCTGTTCGACTCCCTGGATCCGCATCACATAGGTCCCGCGCGGCAACCCTGGGTCGTCAGTCAGGCGGATTTCGGGGAGGATCAGCCCGTAAACGGACGCCACATGGGTCCGCATATTCGCGATGCGCGCATCCAACCCGGTTCCGGGATCCAGCACCATGTTGACAAGATCCGGCGCAAATTCCACGTGGATATCATCAAGATCGAGAATATCGCCCATGGGCTTGTCCACGGGTTCAACCGGAACGTCATCCTCGCGCACATCTTCGACCTTCTGGCGCTTGCGGGCCTGCACCAACATGTAGGCAGCCGTGCCAAGCGCCCCGCCTCCGAACACAAAGGGCAGAAACGGCAGCCCCGGCACCACGGCAAAGACAATCATCAAGACCGCGACGGTGGCAAGCGCGGCAGGGTATTTACCCAGTTGATCAAGAAGGGTCAGGTCGGTCGCCCCGGTTGCACCGCCCCGCGCCAACAACAGTGCGGAAGCAATGGAAATAATCACCGCCGGGATCTGTGAAACCAACCCATCACCAACCGTCAGGATCGTATAGGTTTCAAACGCCGTGCCAAGCTCCATCCCATGAACGACAACGCCCATGATCAGCCCCATGACGAGGTTCAGAAGGGTGATAAGCAAACCCGCGACCGCGTCGCCTTTCACGAATTTGGAGGCCCCATCAAGTGAGCCAAAGAAGGTTGTTTCAAGCTGTTCAGTCTCACGCCGCGCCTTGGCTTCGGCATGGTCGATTGCCCCGGCTGACATGTCTGCATCAATCGCCAATTGCTTGCCGGGCATCCCGTCCAGGGCAAAGCGTGCCCCCACTTCGGCCATCCGCGCCGCGCCCTTTGTAATCACCATGAAATTGACGATCAAAAGCACACCAAACACGACAAGGCCCAGGAACACGCTACCGCTCATCACAAAGTTGGCAAACCCCTGGATGACGTCACCCGCAGCGTGCGTGCCGGTATGCCCTTCCCCGATAATGAGCTTGGTCGACGAGACATTCAGCGAAAGCCGCAGCATGAGCGAGGCCAAAAGAATGGTCGGGAAAGATGAAAAATCCAGCGGCCGCTCAATGAACAATGTGACGGTAAATATCAGGATCGCCAGCGCAAATGACGCAGCAAGCCCTATATCGAGCACCCAAGCCGGCATGGGGAGAATCATCATGACGATGATTGACATCAAAGCCAGCGCAAGCAGAATCGTGGGTTGGAATATCGTTCGCATAGTCAGGCTGTCGTTATCCGTTGAAGGTCGATGAAAGGTTCAAAAGAGCGGGGCGCCCGCCGGTCTGTTCTCTTGGAACAAGCGACCCAAGGCTTGGTTGGGTCTGTCCACGCTGAAGCAAGGGAAATTGGTTCTCGCGCTGCACGCGCTGCCGCGCCGCACGAGTGCGTCTGGGAACGTTGGCGGGCAATACACCCGTCAGGTTCGCTTTGTGCTTTACATATATCGCCTTGTATTTATTTGCATACTTTGGCGTACGGGAGTGATAGGCACCAGCCGCCTCGGTCCAATCGCCCAACTCGCCATGAAGCTGTTTCAGAAAGCGGGCAGCGTAAAGCGCATTGGCTTCCGGGTCGAACATCTCATCAATGGAAGAAAACTGCTTGTGATGCCATTTATAGTTGATCTGGAAACACCCGACATCAAAGCTCCGCGCTCCGCGTTTGAAATGGCGAAAAACATATGCACGGGCAGCATCGCGGTTTTCAAACCAAACCCCCTTGCCTTCCATATTCACGGTCCAGGGCCACGGGCCGAAGCCATCCCCACTTTTGCGCCCAGTTTCAGTGCGGGTGATGGCTCGGAGCACCGCAAGAGGCACACCAGATTGCTGATGAGCGACGTGGGCCGCATGATCGCATACCTGGCTATCGCTGATCGACGCGTATCCAGGCCCGGCAACCACGAGCAAAAACCAGGTCAATCGAGCAACATGTTTGAACAAACAGGTCATGGTTTCACCAATAGCATTTGAGGATCCGACGTTCTGACGGTCCTGCCGAATCTTGCACGATCTTGGTTTAGAAAGGGTTATGAAAGATCAGAGTGGTTACTGATTTTCGGCCAACGCCGTATTCATTTCGTATTTTCGCAGCACTCGCGTCAGTTGAGTGCGCGACTTAATGCTGTCATCCAACAGCGCCTGATCTCGCGCCAGCTCTCCCTCAATGGCGGCTATGGCCGTATCGGTTTCGGAATCCAAAAGCCTGGACAACTGCGCCAATTCTGGATCGCTGCTTTGCTCCAAAAGGCTCCAATCCGATGCAAGCCAGGCTTCGTCCAATGCTTTGCGCTCTTGGTTGGCCTCGGCATAAAGTGTGCTCGCAGCCTGATGCTCTCCGCTCAGACTGAGGGCTTGGGCTCTCAGGATTTCGACATCAGCACCATGCAAACCGAGCAGATCAGCCTCTGCGCGGCGCGGCTTTACCTGCCCCAGCGCGGAGCGCGCTCGGAGCACTCTGCGCTGACGGCCGTCAACACCATCGGCACCTTGCCGAAGAAACGTATCGGCTTCGTCATAGAACCCAAGCTCCAGCAGGCGTTCTGCGACAAGGTTTGAAACATTTGGTGCGAGTTGGTTTCGAACCTGCGCGGATTGATTCAAAGTGTGTTTGAAAAATGACGGGTCATCCGCAACCTGCGCCAGTTCGTGTATAGCATGATTTCTCAAGGGCGGAACTGCAGCTGGCGCAGTCACGCTCAGTTTACGCAATTCATTGAACACGCGGTCGAAATCTCCCAGTGACGCACGCGCGAGTATGAGAACCCGCTGAAGATCCGCTGCTATTTCCGATTCACGGTATTCAAGCGCATAAGCCTCGACCAACTGGGTGGTTTCCAAATCAATCGCCTCGCCAAGCCCGAGTCGCGCATCAACCATTTTAGCCAGAGCTTCCGGAGAAAGCTCTGTGTTTGATGCGACAACTTCATCCAGCGCCTCTGCTGCAGGTTCAAGTTCGCCCTTGGCCAGATGCAATTCTGCCCCTGCCATTTCAGATTGAGGCGTTCCTGTATCCAGCCCGCGTTCAACGATGCGTTGGATGTCACTTGCCAGGTCCACGCGATCCGATGCTATCATTCGGTTGGCCAGAATCGGCCCTAGGTGGGACCGCATAGGGGGGTCGAATTCCGACAGTGTGCGCAAAATGGCATCGGTATCAATCACAGCCGAAGGCGGCAAGGTTTCATGGGCCAGCGCCGCCCAGAGCGCGACGCGGCCTTCGCATTCTAGCTGGCGGTGGAACGGGCTCGGCTGTTGGTCAAACCCGTGTTCGACAATTCGTGCCATCGACATCAGCGCGGCACTGGTTTCAGTATGGGGTTCGATGACTCTCAAAACGCTCAGCGCTTCGGCACCAAACCCGAAATGCAGATAGGTCTGAGCCAGTTTCATCGCGGCATCAGGGTTTGGTTTGTCAAACTCCCCGAAAAGCTTGGCGCGGTATTCACCGACCAGTTCACCAAAACTGCGTTTGCCGCCCCAGCCGACCACGTCAGCCTGATCATCGGAAAAACACACCTGCTCTCCCTCTAGCGCCCGAAATGCGGAATTCGCTTCAAGAAATGCCTGGTCCGCGCTGCTCTGAGCCCTGAGGTTCAGCCCGGATGACAGCACAGTTTCATCAGAGTTTGTGGGATATTCCCGGCCAATCGCAGCGTCGTCCGGCTCCTCCTCATTCTGTGCGAATTGACGCCGCTGGGGTGTCCGTGCGGTGATCAATCCTTGGGTTGCAGCCCGGCCAATTTGTTCCAACAACTGGCGTTCTGTCTCCTGCAAACGGCTCGTACGCTCCAAGGAAACCGGGACCCGTTCACCGTTGTCTGAAGCCGCAGCTTCAACTGGCCCCACATCAAGTTCCAATCCCAATCCGGCAGAGCCCGACGCGGGTGCCGCCGGCTTGAACGGAAACACTGACGCTGAGCGCTCAACCCTCTGGGAGTGGGGTTGGGTTTCGGGTTGCTCCTCCTGTTTCGTCATCGCGTCTTCGCGGGCTTTTGGCCGCGCCGTGACATCCGCCATCTGTTCGGGATCTCGCAGATCAAGGACGAGCATGGTGGACCCGGCCCAGAACGCATCAATGTCGCAATCGCAATTGAGGTTCAAACGAATTCCCCCTGCCCCTGTGGGCACAAGAGCAGACACACGTTGATCTGTTATTTTCTGAAAGGCTGCGCCAAGATCAAACGTGATATTACGGCCCGCAATCTTGAGCACAGGCACTTCATCCTGTTCAAGCTCCCATCCCATCCGGTAGGGGAAATCAAACACCAGACGCGTGAACCCGTCATGTTCCCCTCCGCGTACGCCGATTGTTTCCGCGGACAATGGGGTGCCCAGAGCGGCAAGCACCAAGGCAATGCGAGCAATCCAATAGGGCATCATGCTGCGTCCTGTTTGACCGATTTCAAGACTTCTTCAAGCTCGGTGAAGCTTGGACGGCAATGGGACGGGGTATTCTGGCGACCCACTTCGATACAGATGTTGGTCGCGTGATTGTGCAGGTTTGCCACCAGAACTTCACGGATCAACAGGTAGAAATGCCCATCCTCTTCTGTCACGGCCTTGACCTTGGCCGAGAAGGGACCGACCAGGCCATAAGCTAGGAACACGCCAAGGAACGTTCCCACCAAGGCACCACCAATCATTTTGCCAAGCACTTCAGGCGGCTGGTCAATCGACCCCATGGTCTTGATCACCCCGAGAACCGCAGCCACAATTCCAAGGGCCGGCAAACCGTCAGCCATGCTTTGCAAAGCGTGACTGGAATGCAGCGCATGATGCAGGTTGGCCTCCATCCGCTTGTCCAGAATTTCCTCCACCTGATGCGGATCGTCGTAATTCATCGAAGCCGAGCGCATGGTGTCGGCAATCAGGTTCACCGCTTCCCCATCTGCAAGAATCCTAGGGTATTTATTGAAAATCGCGGATTCGGTCGGGTTTTCAATATGCTCTTCAATCGCCATCGGGTTGGAACGCGCAAGTCGGATCAGCTCGAACAGCAAGCATAGAAGATCACGATAATCTTCATGCTTCCACTTAGGCCCCTTGAACACCTTGCCCACATCCTTGAGCGTATGCTTCACACCACCCATATCGTTGGAGATCAGGAATGCCCCGACGGCAGCACCACCGATCATCATCATCTCAAACGGCAAAGATTTCAGGATGATACCGAGTTTACCACCCGCCAGAATATAGCCGCCGAACACCATCACGAAGATGACTGCAATGCCCACGATTCCGATCATTGTTTCACTGACCCCTTATCTCTAGCTATCCAATTCATCGCAGATGGGAGTTAACAAACCCTGTTTTCCAGACTTACTTCTTCGGCACATTTGCGTTTCGCCCGGCAAGGATCGCGCTAACCGTGTACGCCGTTTCAGGTGTGAGACCCGTCATGATGCCTGCCGCAGCTTCGGGGCGCATCCGGCCAAGGAAACCGGCGGCAAATTCGGGGTCCATTGTTTCGAACAGATCCGCCGCATCCTTAGGCTTCATGTTTTCATAGACCGAGGTCAGACGGGCGATATCATCCTCTGCTGCAGAATCGGCCAGGGCGAGTGTTGAGCGCAACGCCTCCTCGGCTTTCTGCAGGCTGGCCATCTTTTTCTGAATTTCCTGATCCGCCACGGCCAACGCCTGAAGCCGCGCCTTAAGCTTGTCTTCACGCTGCGCCAACTGCGTGTTTCGCGCCTTGATTGCCGACAGGGCTGCCGCCAAATCCTCTGCCGGTTCACAACTTGCGGGTTCGGGGCGCGGAGCTTCGGCAACTGGCTTGGAAACCTCGCCCTGTTTTGCCAACGCCTGACCCGCATTGGCCCCCATTCGAATCGTGGCCGAGGCGATCAGCAGGCTGACGATAATCATCAGTGTCCCGCGCCCGGGCCGAGCCCCTCGCCGTTTGCGCGCAGACTTCGCGGGTTTGGGTTTGGATGCCTTGCCTGTCATGACGCACGCTCACCCTGGGGGTGACGGAAAAAAACCGTTTCGCTGGTCGGTTCCTTTGGTGCCACGGCAGGCGGAGCCGCCGGATCAGGCAAATCGTGCATGGAAGCCACCAAAAGCTCCAGCCGCTTAGCCACGTTTTCGGCACGATCGGTTAATCCATCAAGACTATCGGTGGAATGCGCCGCTGTTTTTTGAGCATTCGCCAAGGTCCTGGTCAGGTCATCCACCTGGGCCGACAAAACCGCAACCGCCCCACCAACCCCATTTTCAAGGTCGTTGAACCGGGCCAGGCGCCGCGCCAGAACATAGCAATAAACCGAGGCACCCAAGGCCCCGGATACAAGAAGGATATCTGCAATAAGATCCATTTTTCTTCCCCTTAATTCACCACAAATTCCATGATCAACAGATCGTTGACGCGCCCCGATCCGGTCACGATCTGCACACGCCGCAACATCTGGGCCCGCAGACGGACAAGCGCCGCCGCATCCTGAATATCCGCAAGTTCAAGCGCGCGCAGATAGCTGTTCAGCACATCAACCACGCGCGGTAGCAGGGTTTCCACATCGCTCTGATGCTTGCTTGGCACCTCAAGTTGCGCGCGAAACCGCAGATGACGCCCCGGCCCGGTATCACGTAACGAAATGACCATGGGGTCAACCGCAACAAAGGCAATATCGGGCATATCGGAAACGGGATGTTCTTCATCCGCCATCTCTTCCTCATGTGATTCTTCGCCGAAAAGCATCCCGGAATAAACCGCGAAAAACCCACCGCCACCGCCGGCCAACGCCAGCACAACCCCCAAAATCAATGGGAGTTTCGACTTTTTCTTTGGGGTCTCTTCACCCTCTTCACCAACCTGTTCTTCGGATTCGGCCATGACTTCACCTGAGCTATTGAACACAGCCTCTATAACCCGGTCGGTCCTAACCGATTGTTAAGCCTGATCGGCGAAACATTGTTTGTGAAGGGCAGAACGCCCACGGAATCGGAGGCACGAAAAGTGCAGCAGTTACAGAATGTTTGGGGGGCGTTGGATTCCCGAAAGAAGATCATCGTTGTCTTGTCGGCCATCGCGGTGTTAGTCGCGATTCTGACAATGTCACGCATGGCCGCGAAACCGAGTCTGACACTTCTATATAGCGGTTTGGAAAGCGGACCCGCGGGTGAAGTAGTCCAGTCGTTGGAGCAACGTGGCGTAGTCTACGAAGTGCGGGGTGGTGCCATTTTTGTCGAGTCCGGCAAACGCGATGAGCTACGCATGACTCTGGCCAGCGAAGGGCTGCCCACCAACAACGCCAAGGGGTATGAGCTGCTTGATTCGCTGACCGGTTTCGGGACGACATCGCAAATGTTCGACGCCGCCTACTGGCGTGCAAAAGAGGGTGAATTGGCCCGAACAATCGTGTCCAGCCCGCAAATCGCGGCGGCACGCGTCCATATTGCCAATGCCGGCGCGAATCCGTTTCAACGCAACCTGCGGCCCAGCGCTTCGATCTCGGTCACAACCGTCTCGGGGACTCTGGCAGGCACCCATGCCAAGGCTTTGAAATACCTTGTTGCCTCGGCCGTAACCGGGCTTGACCCCAGGGACGTGTCGGTAATTGACGGCAAAGGCGGGCTGATCAGCACGGGCGAAGAAGGCACGGGCGCAAAAACCAGCGACGACAAGGCCGATATCCTGCGTGATCGGGTCCAAAACCTGTTGGAAGCCCGGGTCGGCTATGGCAACGCGGTGGTCGAGGTTAGCGTGGACACGGTGACCGAACGCGAATCGATCCGCGAGACCCGGATTGACCCGGAAAGCCGGGTGGCAATCAGCACGGATACCGAAGAGCGGTCCGACAATTCGACCGAATCCGCAGGCGGAGACGTGACTGTCGCCTCCAACATTCCGGATGGAGAAGCGGGAGGCGGTGGCGACAATTCGAGCCAAAACAGCCAGACCCGCGAGCGCATCAACTATGAAGTATCCGAGACTCATCGCGAAATCCTGCGCACGCCGGGTGCGATCAAGCGGATCAGCGTGGCGGTTCTGGTCAATGGCACACAGACCACAGGCGAAGATGGCTTAACCAGTTTCACTCCCCGGCCCGATGACGAACTGAGCGCATTACGCGAACTGGTGGCTTCGGCGGTTGGTTTTGATGACGGGCGCGGCGATGTAATCACCATCAAATCCATGGAATTTCAGCCCATTGAAGCCCCGGGAAGCGGTGTGGACCAACCTCTGATGTCCCGCCTGAATCTCGACCTGATGTCCATCATCCAGTTGGCCGTGCTTGCGTTGGTGACGCTTGTCCTTGGCCTGTTTGTTCTGCGCCCGCTTTTAAGCAAGCAGCAGGAGGCAAACGACCTTCCCGTTCTTGCGCCCCCATTGGGAGGTGGATTGGCAGCAGGAACGACCGATGGCCCGGGATTCACAATGGGTGACACCGGTGATCTGTCTGACATGCCCTTGCCCGAACCTCTTACCGGCGAGATCAGCAATGGCCCGATCCCGATGGGCTCGCGTCCCATGGACGGCGACTTTGGCGGCCCCATCGCGCTTGGAGGCGAAATGGGCCCCTCCTCGGAGGATCCGGTGGAGCGGTTGCGCAACCTGATCGGAGAGCGACAGGAGGAAACCGTTGAAATCCTGCGCAGCTGGCTTGAAGACCGTGAGGAGAGCGTGTGATGGGAATCAACCACCTCCTTGAAAACTTCGAGGCTGTAGTCGCGGGATCGCGAGATATCTCGTTAAGCGAAGAAACCCTCGAAGATCAGAAGCTTGAGGCCTTCGAACGCGGTTATCGCGACGGTTGGGATGATGCCTTGAGCGCGCAAAGCACCGAGAACCAGCAAATTTCAACCGACTTTGCCTCGAACCTTCGAGAGTTGTCCTTCTCGTACAACGAAGCCTATACCCACATCACTCGGGCGCTACGCCCGCTGCTTCAGACGCTGTTCGAAACCGTTTTACCCAAAGCTGCGAAGCAGGGGTTCAGCCAGAAACTGGCCGAGGAGCTGAGTGGTTTGCTCAACACTGCCGGGCAGAAAGAGATCGAGATCGTGGTGGCTCCGGCCAATCAGGCCCGCGTACAAGCCATGCTGGACCAGGATTTTGGGCTTCCCATCGCATTGGTCACGGAGCCGACGCTCGGTGAAGGACAGGCCTATCTGCGCTCAGGAACCTCTGAAATTCAGATCGACCAGGATGAAATCATGACCCGCGCCCTTGAGGCACTGAACGGGTTTTTCCATGAAATAGAAACAGGCGCCCGAAAGGAAGCATAAGATGTCGGACCAAACACAAGCCAACGAAGCCAGCCCTGCGGAAGCGACAAGCCTTTTTGCTTCGGTTCCCATCGAAATCACCATTTCGGTCGGCAAGGCGCGCCCGTTGATCAAGGATCTTCTGGCACTTGGCCAAAACGCGGTCCTGCCGCTTGATACCCGTGTGGACGACCCGGTGGAGCTTTTCGTCGGTGACCGGTTGATCGCACGGGGTGAATTGGAGGAGATGGAGGGTGAAAACGAAGGGCTTCTGGCCGTAAGATTGACCGAGGTTGCCGATCTTGGAAACGGGCTGGGATGAAATCCTTTCCGGTACTTGCCATTGGCCTGCTGAGCCTTGTGTTGCTTCTTGCCGGAAGCAACACTGCGATGGCCCAGGAGTTGTCGGTCAACCTGGGAGATGGCGGTTCGATTTCCGCGCGTTCGATCCAGTTGATCGTAATGATCACGGTGCTCAGTCTCGCCCCGGGGCTGGCCATCATGATCACCTGTTTTCCGTTCCTGGTCACGGTTCTGTCGATCTTGCGGCAGGCCATCGGGTTGCAGCAATCCCCGCCCAATATGTTGCTGGTCAGCCTTGCGCTGTTCCTGACCTATTTCATCATGGATCCGGTGTTTCAGGCCGCGTGGGCCGACGGGGTGTCGCCTTTGCTGAACGAACAGATTGATGTCGAGACCGCCTTTCCCCGCATCATGGCCCCGTTTCACGAGTTCATGACCGGTCGGGTGGATCCTGAAACCTATGCCCGCATGGCAAACCTGCGCCCGGAGCTTGAAGAGGTCACACCAACGCCCAATTCGCCGTTTTCAGTGCTTATTCCAAGTTTCATGTTGTCCGAAATTGCGCGAGCTTTTCAGATCGGGTTCCTGATCTTCCTGCCATTCCTTATCATCGACCTTGTTGTGGCCGCCGTGCTGATGTCCATGGGGATGATGATGGTGCCGCCGGTCATCGTATCCTTGCCCTTCAAACTCGCCTTTTTCGTGCTTGCCGATGGTTGGAGCCTGATCGCGAGCAGCCTTGTGCGAAGCTATTTCTAGCGGGCGGATCTATCGCCGCCCTTCCCGCAACCAGCCCAGCACGGCAAGACCAAGCACCGACAACAAAACAAGCCAGTGGGGCAATAGCGGCGCGCTGTGCACTCCGATTGTTTCATAGGCTTCGCGCGGTACAAGCCCAAGCCAGCCACGCCCTGCGGCAGGGCGCCCTGCCCGCACATTGCGCAAGGATGGCATTCCGTCGGAGAGCGCCACAGCGCCTCCGCCCGCCTGAGATAACAAAGGCGCAAGTGTCGTGGCGCTCGCAACAGTTTGCACAAACTCGCGCGGCGCGGCGGGGCCTACGCCGATGACCGCGTCCAGTTCTCCGTTCTGCAAATGGTATAGACCGTGATCGGGGGCTTCCACACGTGTTTCGAATACCCCTGGCTCCGAAGGAACAAGCGCAAACGACCGTTCCGTGCCATCCGGGGCCGTGATCGTCACCTCGCCAACCTCGCGCGCCATTGACCGGCGCCGGATGCGCAAGGTTTGGCCCGTCACCTCGGCCCAAAGCGCCTCTTCTTCAAGTTCGGGTTCTTTCATCATCCAATGGGCCAGTCGGCGCAGAAGCTCGGCCTGTGGCCCGCCACCTTCGAATCCGCGACTCCAAAGCCAGGCATGGTCCGACGCCAACAGCGCCACACGCCCTTCCCCAACACGGTCCAGAAGAAGAAGCGGTGCCCCCTCTACCCCTGACATCACCACATGTGCGGAGTCGGACTCTACCTCGACCTCGATTTGACGCATCCAGCGGCCCCACGCCGACGTCCCCTCTGGCGCGACGAGGCCCGCCGTGACCGGATGGCGTGTTCCAGCGTCGCTCACCGTCGGCAAGAACCCCTGTTCGATCACCCGCGCAGAAGGCCGTGCAGGGATAATGCCACCCAAGGGCGAACGCGACAGGCTGTCGGCACTGGCGAAATCCGGCCCAGCCGCCACCAATACGGCACCGCCCTTTTCAACATAGCTGCGCACATTTTCCAGATAAATCGAGGGCAATATCCCGCGACGTTTGTAGCGGTCAAAGATGATCAGGTCGAAGTCATCGACTTTCTCAAGGAAGAGTTCACGCGTCGGAAAGGCGATCAGAGACAGTTCCTCTACCGGCACACCGTCCTGTTTTTCCGGTGGGCGCAAAATGGTGAAATGTACCAGATCGACCGAGCTGTCGGATTTCAACAGGTTACGCCAGGTCCGCCCCCCGGGGTGCGGTTCACCCGAAACCAGCAGAACGCGCAGACGGTCACGCACGCCGTTGATCTGAACCAGAGCCGAGTTGTTGCGCCCGGTCAGTTCACCATCCGCGAGGGGTACGCTGAACTGCATCACGTTGCGCCCGCCGTGGGGCAGGGTCACGGGCAGCTCAACGTCGCGCCCCACCGGGATGCTGAACATCATAGGTGGCGCACCATCAATCGAAATTTCAAGCGGCGCATGGGTCATGCCGGAGGGCACGGCGCCCTGATCCTCGATCCTGAGGGTTAGCGTGATGGGTTCGTCCAGAATGGCAAAGGCCGGGGCGTTTTCAACGACGATCCGGCGGTCCCAATCCCCCGGCTCTCCTGTCATCAACAGGTGAAAAGGCGCGGGCAGGTCGGGCGCGTGTTCCACATCATGCACCTGACCATCGCTGATCAGAAACACCCCGGCGATGCGCGCCCGCGGTTCTTCGGCCAGCACTTCGGCCAGAGCCGTCATGGCGCGGGTGCCCGCGTTGTCCTGCCCGTCTGTTGCCACGCTGTCACGGATATCGACCCGGCGCAGTTCGGTGTTCGGGCGCGCTGCAAGCCGCGCGGTCAGAGCCTGAGCCGCCTCCTGGGTCTGGGTGGCGCGCTGACCCAGACCCTGGCTGGACGACTGGTCCACCAGAAGGATCGCGATGTCCGCAAGCGGGGTACGCTCTTCCTGTTGCCACACCGGACCGGCCAGGGCCGCCAGAAGGGCGCCCCCCGCGAGCCCCCGCAAGGCCCACCCCGAAAGACCACGCCAATAAGCCAGCACCACGGCAGCAAGGACCAAAACCGCAAGGGCAGCAATCAGAGGCCAGGGTAAGGCCGGGTCAAACAGGATGCGCGTATTCATTGGCCAAGCCTTTCCAGCAAAGCAGGCACATGCACCTGGTCGGATTTATAGTTGCCAGTCAGCACGTGCATCACAAGGTTGACACCGAACCGATAGGCCAGTTCGCGCTGCCGCTCACCGGCAAGGCCCCGCCCGACCGGGAACCGCGGGTTGCCGGCATTGTCCATCGCCCAGGCGGCGGCCCAGTCATTGCCGCCAATCACCACCGGCGTTACCCCGTCGTTGAGATTGCGGAAGGGCATTCCTTCGGCCCGCTCCGCGCTTGGCGGCGCGGCTTCGACCCAAAGCTCGCGGCCCTGATAGCGCCCCGGAAATTCCTGAAGCAAATAGAATGTTCGGGTCAGAACGTGATCCTGTGGCACCTGTTCAAGTCGGGGAATCTCCAGCGGTGCCGCCAGTTGTTGCAGTTTCCGGCCATTCGGGCTTGCCGCACCAAAACCCGCCACATCCGCGTCGCGGGTATCAAACAGGATCATGCCACCGCTGCGCAAGTATTGGTTCAGCCTGGCATAGGCCGCATCCGACGGGCGGGGTTGGTTAGGGGTGATGGGCCAGTAGAGCAGCGGAAAAAACGCAAGCTCATCGCGTTCCAAATCCACCCCGAGCGGGGTTGCCGGTTCAACCGAAGTCCGAAAATAAAGCGTTTCCGAGAGGCCCAGAAGCCCCTCCTGCGCAGTGCGGTCCACCGCTGTGTTGCCCGTGAGGACATGGGCCAGAACCAGTTCCGCCGTGGCGTCCACGGCGCGGCGGTCATCCGCATAGGCGTCGGAAATGGGCAACACCGCAAGCGCCAACAGCGTAGCGCCCACCTTCGTCGCCCTTCGCCCCAACCGGCCCGTAACCGCCAGAGCGGCGATGACATCCGCGCAAAGAAACATCAGGGCCAAGCCAATCAATCCCCCCCCCAAGGGGGTTTCAGGAGAAGGCTGCATATTCGAGATACGCGTCCCCGGGGGCCATGTCGCAAGGGCCAGAGCGCGGTCTGCGCCGATAAGGTTCCGTGCCAGCCGACGCCCGTCCGAGTCATACACCCCCGGCTGTAGATCGGGGCCAAACGGAGCCGTCAGCAGAGCGTCGCCGGGTACGCCGGGAAGGTCCGCCCCGGACCGCGCCACACCAAACCCGTCCAGCACACTGACCGGTTGCCACGTGGTTCCTGCAAGCTCTGCCAGGTCTGCCGTGGGTGAGGTGTTGGAAATGGCCAGCCGCTCCAGCATCGACACGAAGAGACCGGACAACGGCAGGGAAGACCATTCGGCATTGGCGGTCACATGGAACAGCACCACCTGCCCTTGCCCAACCGGTTTGCGGGTGATCAACGGGGTGCCATCGGTCAACAGCGCGATACTTCGGCTGGCCAGATCCGGGTCCGGTTGTGCCATCACCTGGGCTCGGATCGCGACATCCTCGGGCACAGACAGGCCATGAAAGGGCGATTGAACGTCAAACGGTGCCAGCGTTTTTGGCGCGCCCCAGCTCATCGCGCCCCCGACCGTGCGCCCCCCGGCGCGCAGACGCACCGGCAACAGGGGGTCTTCGGTGCTGCGGCTTACCTCGCTTGCCGCAAGGTGCGGCCCGGCAAAGCGCAGCAACAGCCCGCCCGCCTCGGTCCAGTCCTGCAGCGCCTGTTGGTTCTCGGGGGCAATCGTGGCGATATCGGCCAGCACAATCACATCGGGATTGGCGGGCAGAATATCGTCAAGCGCCCCTTCGACAAGGTCACTGGTGGGCAGAAGGGCCTGACGCAGATAGTGCAGCGGCGAGAGCAATTCCAACCCTTCGCGGTTTTCGCGCCCGGTCACCAGCCCAACCTCGCGGCGGCGCAGGCTGTCATCGGCCAACACAACCGCCCCGGCAGAGTCGATACCGGCAATGCGGATTTGCGTGACCCTGCCACGCAGTTCGGCCGGAAGGGACAGGGAGGCCGAAGCTCTGGTGTCATCTGCCGCAAATACCAAAGGGATTTCAGCCAACTGGCGCAGAGTTCCGACCGGATCGCGCCCGATCACCTGCGCGGTTTCCGTGCGCGGGCCGTCGGAGTGAACCCGGAGAGCGTTGATGGTCATCGCCCCCTCACTGAACCCCACGGGTGCCATGGCCACAACCGGACCTTTGCTTTCCACCACCGACAGGTCTCCGCGCGCGGCGAGAGCCGTTGCGAGAGGCGCGCGTGATGCGCGATCCAAACCGTCCGAGAACCAGATCGTGTCAAATTTTTCATTCGTATCCGCGGCATAGCTTTCCAGCAGACCGGGCACAGGCTCCCACGCCCGTGGTGCCAACCCGGCCAGACGAGAGCGCCAGCTTTGCGCGGTCTGGAAATTCGGCGGCTCGGGTGCCGTAAGCTGGACAAGCGCGACCGGGCGGCTTGCGCGCGCTACCTCGATCAAGACACGGTCAAGGTGGGCGATGCGGGCCTCCCAATCCGGCGCGCTGGCCCAACTGGCATCCATCACGATCAACAGCGGCCCCTTGCCCGTCTCACCCCCGTTCGAAGGGTTCAGAACCGGCCCCGCCAGCCCAATAATGGCGGCGGCCACCGCGAGGCTGCGCAGCAGCAGCAACCACCAGGGCGTGCGGTCCGAAACGCTGTCGTCGTCAGTCAAGCCAAGTAAAAGCGCCACACCGGGGAACAGACGCCGCACCGGAGCAGGAGGGATCGCGCGCAACAGAATCCATAGCACCGGCAACAGGATCAGCGCGGCCAGAATCCAGGGCGTGGTGAAGCCGATAGACCCAAGGATCATCCCTGCCCTCCCCCCAATGCACCGTAGAGCCATAATAAAGCGGTCTGGGCGCTTTCATTCGTACGATGCGTATGAAAGCGCCACCCGGTCACAGCACAAATCGCCGACAGCTCGGCCCTGCGCCGTGCCAGCCGTTCAAGGTAGCGGTCGCGCAGGTCGCTGGCCTTGTTGGTTTCATGGCTCAACGCTCCACCGACGCTTTCAAACACGGCGCGGCCGGAAAAGGGAAAGGCCTCTTCCACCGGGTCGAGCACCTGGAGCAGCACACCCCGCACCCCGCGATCCGCAGCCTTGGTCAGCGCCGCGTTCACGGCCGACATGTCACCCATGAAATCCGATATGAAAAGGGCCCGCGCATGGGGCAGCAATCCACGCGCCTCGGGCGGGGCGTATTCGGTGCCGTCGTCCCGGGTAAACACCTCGGCAAGCCGTGCGATCTGAACCTCTCCGCGTCTCGGAGGCAGCAGCCCCCCGGTCAGTCCCACACGTTCCCCACCCCGAGTCAGCATGATGGCCACGGCCAGCGCCAAAAGACGCGCGCGGTCCACTTTTTGGCGGACCTCCGGCGCGCTTGAAAACTGCATGGAAGCGGATTGATCGACCCACAGCTGTACACTTTGCGCGGTCTGCCATTCCTTTTCCTTGACGAATTGCATGTCAGACTTTGCAGACCGGCGATGGTCGATCATGCTGCGGGAATCGCCAGGGCGCAGGGGGCGGTATTGCCAGAAATCATCGCCAAGCCCGGCCCGCCGCCGCCCGTGCTTGCCCAACAGGACGGCCCCGGCCAGATGTTCGGCCCGGGCCAGAAGGGGGGGAAAGCTCTGGGCCTCGGCCTCGGCGCGGCCTCGTAGCGACCGAGGCTGGGACATGCTCACGCAGCCGCCTCGCGCCGAAGCGCCGTGCGGGCGGTGGTGTTGATCAGCTCGGCAAGGCTGTCGCCCCGTGCGCGGGCGGCAAAGTTCAGCGCCATACGGTGGGACAGGACCGGACGCGCCAGCGCCAGAACATCGTCGGCATCAGGGGCCAGCCGCCCATTCAACAGCGCCCGCGCCCGCACGGTCAGCATCAATGCCTGGGCTGCGCGGGGCCCCGGCCCCCAGGCCACGTTGGCGCGCACCACATCGCTTGCGTTCGGGTCGTCGGGACGGAAGGCGCGGACCAGATCAAGTATCTGTTCCACCACCGCATCCCCCACCGGCATCCGCCGCAACAGGGACTGTGCCGCAACCAGTTCAGCGGCGGTAAAGACCCCAAACGCCTCGTCCTCGGTCTCGCCCGTGGTGGCCAACAGAATCTGTTTCTCGGTCGCGCGGTCGGGATAGGACACGTCGATCTGGACCAGAAACCGGTCCAGTTGGGCTTCGGGCAACGGATAGGTGCCCTCCTGTTCAATCGGGTTCTGCGTGGCCAGCACATGAAACGGCATGTCCAGCGCATGATCCTGCCCGGCAACGGTCACCTGGCGTTCCTGCATCGCCTGAAGCAGCGCGGATTGGGTACGCGGGCTGGCCCGGTTGATTTCATCGGCCATCAGCAACTGGCAAAAGATCGGCCCCGGAATGAACTTGAACGCGCGCGCGCCATCCGCGCCGGCTTCCAACACCTCGCTGCCCAGAATGTCGGCCGGCATCAGGTCAGGCGTGAACTGAACCCGTTTGCCATCCAGCCCCATGACCGTGGACAGGGTTTCCACCAGCCGGGTCTTGCCCAATCCGGGCAAACCGATCAACAGCGCATGGCCCCCGGCCAGAAGGGCCGACAGGGTCAGTTCGATCACCTTGTCCTGACCGATGAACCGTTTGGCAATCGAGTCTTTCGCCCGGGCAAGTTTCTGTTCCAACGCTTCGATCTCGGACAACATGTCGGCGGGATCGGTCATGGCAATACTCCTGCTCTTTGGTATAGGCTTGGGGTGACTTTAACCTGCGATGCGAGAATGGCAAAAGCAATGAGCGGACAAAAACCTGTGAACCCCTCGGCCGAAGGGATTGCCGAAGCCGCCCGCGCGGCGTCCAAGGGCAAGGGGTTGCCCCCTGTTCACCTGTGGAACCCGCCCTTTTGCGGCGATCTGGACATGCGTATCGCGCGGGATGGCACATGGTTCTACCTTGGCACCCCCATCGGGCGGCCCGAACTGGTGCGGCTGTTTTCAACTATCCTGCGCAAGGATGGGGCGGAATATTTCCTGGTCACCCCTGTCGAAAAAGTGGGAATCACCGTGGATGATGCGCCCTTCGTGGCCGTGAATTTCGAAACCGAAGGGACGGGCCGGGATCAAAAGCTGGTTTTTACCACCAATGTCGGCGATTCGGTGATGGCAGGGGCCGAGACCCCGATCCGCGTGATCCGGGACCCGGACACCGGGGAACCGTCGCCCTATGTGTTGATTCGCGCCAACCTCGAGGCTTTGATCGACCGGAAAAGTTTTTATCGCCTTGCGGAAATCGGGGCGCATCATGTGGTCGAGGATACAAGTTGGTTCGGCCTGTGGTCGGGCGGCACCTTCTTTCCCATCATCCCGTCGGACGAGCTTGGCGAAACGTGATCATCCGCAGCCATGTCAAGGGCGATGCGCCGTCCACCGCGTGCTATTCGGATTGCGAACGCTATCGCTATGCCCTGACCCGGGAATGGGAGCCAGAGGCGGGGCGGGTGATGTTCGTGATGCTCAACCCGTCCAAGGCGACCGAGGTTCAGAACGACCCGACGGTGGAACGATGCGAACGCCGCGCCCGCGCGCTTGGGTTTGGGGCGTTTCGCGTCACCAACATCTTTGCCTGGCGTGAAACCGACCCGAAAAAGATGCGCGCAGCATCTGACCCGGTGGGACCCGAGAATGACGCCGCCCTGCTGGATGGATGCAAATGGGCCGACCAGGTCATTGCCGGATGGGGCGCGCACGGAGCGCATCTTGATCGGGGCAAGGTGGTGGAACAGGTGCTGCGCACTTCTGGCCACCCGGTCTATCATCTTGGTCTGACCAAGGCCGGTCATCCCCGCCACCCGCTTTACATCGCTTATGCCCAACAGCCTGAACGCTGGTTTTGAAAGGATTCCGTCCATGTCCGAAACCCCCGACAAATACCGGATGAGTCAGGAAGAATTGACCGCCATCGCCCGGCTGACCCAAGAGGTCGAGCGGTTGAACACACACCGGTTCGTGGCCATTCACAACTCGGTCTGGCGCCTGCTGTTGTTCCAGTTCTCCCGCGGGCTTGCCTTTGGTCTTGGCTCGGTGCTGGGAGCCACGATCCTGGTTTCCCTGTTGCTCTGGTGGCTGGCGCAGTTTGAGTTCATTCCCATCGTCGGCGACTGGACCCGTCAGATCATCGAATGGATTGAAAACACGCGTGCCGCGCGGTAACCTCGCGTTAACCAATTTAGGCGCAAATCGTTGCTCTTAAATTGAAAATATGACTTAGTACCCCGTGAGTTCGTTTTGGAGTGCGTGCAGATGTTTCTGCTGGCTGGATTTATGGGAATGATGCTTGTGGGAGCGTCGGTGTTGGTCACCTTCGACGGAGGTGAGCCCGATGAAGAAGCTATTCCCGAGGTTGAAGGCGACAACGCCGAAGTTCAGGACATTGGTGAAATCATCGACGGCGATGGCGGCGGCGCGGCCATGGATGGCACGGATGGCAATGACCAGATGAACGGGCGCGACGGTAACGACGTGATTGCCGGGCACAAGGGCAACGATATCCTGCTTGGTGATGCCGGCGAAGATACCCTGAATGGCGATGCCGGACGAGATACGTTGAACGGCGGCTACGGTGATGATCGACTGTTTGGCGGAAACGGTAACGACACCCTGTTCGGAGACATGGATGATGACTGGCTGTCCGGCGATGCTGGCGCAGATTCGCTTCACGGCGGCAGCGGTCAGGACATGCTGACCGGAGGAACGGGCGATGACGCCCTGCACGGCAATTTGGGCAACGACACCTTGACCGGCGACGAAGGTCAGGACACGCTGTTTGGCGGCGCGGGCGATGATGTGCTGGACGGCACCGGTGACGGGGCTGAAATGGATTACCTGAACGGCGGCCTTGGCGACGATTTGATTATCGCGGGCCAGAACGACGTGATCACCGCCGGTGATGGGGCCGACACCGTGATTGGTGGCGACTGGGTCGAAGCCGGGTCTCTGGCCGAAGTGATGGATTTTGATGCTGACGAAGACACACTGGTTCTGTTTTACGACGACAGCGCCGGGACGGAACCCGTTGTGTCCCTGGCAAGCGATCCCGAAGACGAGGACGTGGTCAACGTCCTGATGGATGGCCACGCGTTGATGCGTGTCGCGGTACCTGAGGGTGGGCTGTCGCTGGACGATATCCAGCTTGTGGCACAGACCGGTGCGGACAGCGTTTTCCCGCAGCTTGCGCTTTAACCGCGCACAGAATCCTCTTTTCTTTTGGCCCGAAATGCCTTAGTTGCTCGCAATCTCTGGTCCGCCAGAGACTCTCCATAGGACCTCGTCTGGACGACATCCCGGCTTGTGCCCTTCACTTTTGATCCGAAAGGAGACCCCGATGTCGATTACTGCGGAAGAAAAAGCACGCGTCATGAAAGAATACGGCACCAAGGACGGCGACACCGGTTCGCCCGAGGTTCAGGTTGCCATTCTGAGCTCGCGTATTGCCACGCTGACCGAGCATTTCAAAACCCACAAAAAAGACAACCACGGTCGTCGTGGTCTTTTGAAAATGGTTGCTCAACGCCGGAAGCTGCTGGACTATCTCAAAGGCAAGGATGAGGCCCGTTATCAGGACCTGATCAAACGTCTGGGCCTGCGCCGCTAAAACGTTTCCAGTTATTGTTGAATCACAGCAATAGCTGGAAACGCCCACATCGCTACTGTGTTGCGCAGCGTTTCAAAACGTGTCGTGTTTTCACAGATTTGGAGAACGCCCGTATCGCATCTGCCATGAATTGGCAGCGCGATACAGGTCCCGATGAAACGCGACACACCTCCAAAACCCGGTCTCCCGTGGCACTTCGGGTTTTGCGCCCCACACATCTTGCTGAAAAACAACGTGTGAGCGGCCCCCAAGATATAGCCAAACGATACAATTCTGATTGTGTCTTTTGACTGTAAATCTTTGATTTTACTCTGATAATTCGTGGATTTTTGGGGAAAAATCCACTCCCGTCCGCTATACCAGCATCCCCCAAAGCCTTTGCAACCATATGGTCCGGCCTGGCAACCCTCTTTCGATCTGAACCTCATCAAAAACAGGCTCTGCTGGTTGGGGATGGGTGACGGAGGAGCGGAGTACCCTCATTCACTGGCGAACGGGCTGGGCCCGGACGGTGTCATGTAATCCGGCTTTCCATGGTCGTCACCCTGAGAAAGCATCGCCATGATCGAAGTTGAATTCAGCGCGCCTTTGCGCAGGCTTCGGGCAGGCTGACCACCCCGATCAAGTGGCTCTTTTGCGGCATTGGGTGTGTTGGTGCCCGATGTGTTCCAGTTGGATTTTCCCAAAGCGTTCCAGCACAGGGTATATTCTTTTCACATATTGATACGATGAGCAGAATCCAGCAACCTTTTTGACAGACCCCGATCTGACAGAGGACACCACGTGGCACAAAATTCACCAGTATCGCTGTGGGAAACAACCGCAGCCGAATCAACCCACGGCACCCCGCTGGATGGGGATGCAACTTTTGACGTCGCTATCGTCGGTGGCGGCTATACCGGCCTGTCGACGGCGCTGCACGGCGCTGAGAAGGGGTTGAACTGCCATGTGCTCGAAACCAGCCACGTGGGCTTTGGTGGCTCGGGCCGCAACGTGGGCCTGGTCAACGCGGGCCTTTGGCTTTCACCTCAGGACGTCTGTGACCATCTGGGCACCGAAAGGGGAACTGAACTGGTCAAACGTCTGGGCGAGATGCCTGCCTATGTGTTCGACCTGATCGAAAAACACGATATCCAATGCGAGGTCACCAAGACCGGCACGATACACGCCGCACATGCGCCCTCGGGCTTTGAGAACTTGCAACGCCGCGCCGAAGGGTGGCACCGCCTGGGCGCGCCCGTGGATTTGCTGGATGCCGACGCCACCACAGAAAAAACCGGCACGACACGGTTTCATGGCGGGTTGCTTGATCAACGTGCGGGCACGATCAACCCGATGGGCTATGCCCGCGGGTTGGCAAGGGCGGCCCTTGCAGCTGGGGCCAGGGTTTCTACCGGCGTCACGGTCACCGGTGTCCAACAACAGGGCGACGATTGGCACGTCACCACAACGCGGGGCAAAATCCGCGCGCGCAACGTGGTGATCGCCACAAACGCCTATTCCGATGACCTGTGGCCCGGGTTGAAACAAACCTACACGAAAATTCATTTCTTTCAGTTGTCGACCCCGCCGTTGGGCGAACGCGCGGCGCATATTCTGTCCGAACGCCAGGGGCTTTGGGACACAGGTCGCATCATGTTCAGCCTGCGCCGCGACGCGTTCGGGCGACTTATCGTCGGCTCGATGGGTGCCATCCATGGCGGCACCAAAGGCCTGTCGCGCCGTTGGGCAAACAAAACCCTGAAACGCCTCTTCCCAGAGCTGGGTCCGGTGGAATTCGACAAGGCCTGGCATGGTCAGATTGCGATGACACCGGACCATCTTTTCCGGATGCACCGCCTGGCACCCGGACTCTATTCGCCCATTGGTTACAACGGGCGCGGGATCACCACCGGAACCATGTTCGGCAAATCAATTGCCGACCTTCTGACCGGCGCGGAGGAGTCGACCCTGCCCATCCCGCTGACCGCGCTGCGCCCGGTTAGCAACCGCACCATGAAAACCGGCTTCTACCACACGGCCTTTGCCGCGAACCAACTGATCAAATGCCTCTAGCTGTGATCTTTCAACAGGTTGTTCATTCGGTCCAGACCGAGTTGGTTGTGCGCCGCTATGAGCGCGAGCAGCCCGACGAAAAGGCTAACAGCGCCGTCGCACATCTGCGGGCTGCGGTGGCCTGGTATGCGTCGGTGGACGTGACCGTCCGGCGCGTCATGACGGACAATGCTGCCTGCTACAAATCCCACGCGTTCAGTGGAGCCGCGAAAGCCCATTGTAGCATCGTTCTCGACTGCCAGCCTCCTGATCTTGGCGTGCAGCTCTTTCACCTCGGCTTCAGTCGGGCCAGTCTGCTTGCCGCTTGGGAAAACATCGGCCATACTTTCGATGGCTTGTCGCTTCCATGTGCTGACTTGGTTCGGATGGGATCCGAGCCGCCGCGCTGAACGGCTACACCGCGCTCGGCATACCTGTAACGGAGCCCGTGGGATAAGTGCGTCCGGGGAAATGGGAGGTCCGGGCTTTACACCCTTTGCGCAACAATGCCACGGACATAGGATACGGGTGGGCTCGTGCCGCACCTTGCAACAGGGGAGACAACTGATTCGATTATAGGTTGACATCCCCTCCTATCCACTCTACCCGATTGGCAAAGAATTCGGGCGGCGCCACGGTTTGGTGATCGACCCGAAAAAGACCGTCGGCAGGGACAGATGACGACACCCAATCCACAGACGTTTGGCTCATGACGATGGGCAAGACCTATCGGGACAGGCCCATTCGCGATATTGAAGCCATTGTTTCTGCGCCACTTCTTCTGGGTCAGATCAAGATTTATTCCAAAGGCGATCAGCCTGTCGCCTACTTGAGCTTTGCCAGCGTCACACCGGACTGGAAGGCGCGGATCGAGGCAGGGGAGCGCCCAGAGGAGGTGCGGGACTGGCGCTGTGGACCCGAGGTCGTGGTGGTTGACGTGGTGTCCCCCTTCAATGAGCCCGAGGTGTTCATCCAGCAGTTTCACGCCAGTTTGGCTACCGGCTCAAAACGCTCCAACTAGCGCACCGACGTGCAGGCTTTCCGTAACCAAGTTCAAGACGATCAAGAGCGCCTGATACATGCAGTGCTATTCTCTACACAGCGATCTCGACCAGACATGGCCGGGGTATACCTTTCAACTCGCCCCCGGCGATGCCATCGTTCGCGGCGATCTAAAGACAGGGCGCAAGCCCTCGACATTCACCGCGACAGCCTTTGACGAGGACTGGCGGTTCGATCCGGCGACGCGCGCTGCGCTGCCCGATCTGTCCCTGTTCATCAATATGGCCTCCCCCAATCTGCCGGACATCATGGGGTCTTACGCCGCCGTCCCGCTCCGCGATGAAACCCAAGGTCCCATCGCGATCTCCGAGCGCTTTCACGCCGCGCTTGCCGACGTACTGGGCGACGCGATGGATACGGTGACAGCGGGCCCGCTGATCGATCAACTGAGCGGCCGCAAGATCGTCGATCATGACTTTGTCCACCTCGCCGTTGCAGTCGAGCGCGACACCTACGTCCACGACAGAATCACGGTCGACACTTTCACGCGCGACGACGGGCGCACCATCACGTCTGTGCGCGATATCTCCACCCACAATCCGCACCGGGTTGCCGAAGGCGTCATCTGGCGTGAAGCTCTGGATGGCGCGCTCCGCTGCAGTGAGCGCTTCAAGGCGATCTACGATGACATCGGCGGCCGGGGGCTGCACTTCCAACCCACAAACATGTTCCCTTCGGGACTGTTGCGTTGATTTGTTGAGGCCGCGTTGGAGCGATGTAAATTTCCCGGATCATGCCGACGCGAATAACTGGCTGATGAACTGTATCTCCCCCAAAACGCCTAGTTGCTTGTGATGAATGTGGCCGCGTTTGATGGTTCTAATTGTCTCAATCCCGCTCAGGGTAGCTTTGGCTGATCTCAATGATCGAAAGCTTTGTCGGTAGCCCAGAAGCCGTTTCATGGCCGCGTGATCGCTCTCGATCAGATTGTTGCGCCATTTTCTG
>PDWJ01000341.1_pt1 | contig 70720 bp, 72 predicted proteins | sample 1430881 | NCBI WGS metagenome assembly PDWJ01 (sample SAMN01162460, study PRJNA174530) | Oral metagenome, whole genome shotgun sequencing project. | biome: Marine environment; feature: Marine mammal; material: Swab sample of the gingival sulcus; isolation source: swab sample of gingival sulcus...
TCCATTTTGAAGCCTCCTTTTCTTGACTTTCCTAATGGCTATCCTACCCGATAGCCAAGGAGGCTTCATTTTTTCTCTGACAAGTTGTTCATGCACCCCGTGGGAAACGGCCGTTTCCCCATTCCCTTCTCCTATGCTATAATTATTCGTTGGCTTTGCCCGCAATTTCCACAAAGAAATCAAAGGAGTGAGAGTTGACGAAACACCCTCACTCCTCGTTGTTGAAACCGCATGAAACTATCTGTCATTATTTGCTGCTACAACGAAAAAACAAGCATCGAAGCCGTCATCAACCGAACCCAAGCGGTAGATCTGGGACTTAATTGGGAGCGTGAAATCATCGTCGTAGACAACCATTCTACCGATGGCACCCGAGAAATTCTGCAACAAATTGACGATCCAGAAATCCGCATCATCTTCCATGAGCAAAACATGGGCAAAGGCATGTCCATTCGCACCGGCATCAACAATATGACCGGCGATTACATGATCATCCAGGATGCCGACTTTGAATATGACCCCGCCGAACACCCCCGCTTCTGCGCCAAGGTCGAAGAAACCAAGGCTGCCGCTTTATTTGGCTCCCGCGTGTTAGGCGGGGATGTACAATATGAATACGCTCACGCTTATCTCGGTGTGCGCCTTCTCACCACAGTGACCAACATCCTCTTTGGGGGCAAGCTCACCGACGTGGCTACGGCTACCAAAATGGTACGCCGGGATGTGGTTCAATCTCTCAACTTAACCACAACTGACTTTAACCTAGATTTTGAACTCCCTGACAAAATCCTCCTCTCAGGCCACGATATTTTAGAGATTCCCATTAGCTATAATCCGCGCACGTATGCAGAAGGCAAAAAAATCAAATCATCTGATGGATTGAAGGCTTTGCTCATCATGCTGCGCGATCGATTGGGTTTAACGCCTGTTTTGAAAAAGGACGTCAGACCCAAGAAGAATGACATACATAAAAACAAAATCGCAAAACCTTAAACCACGTAATTCTCGACTGGTGATACGTCATGAATCTTTGTTACGCATCACGTATTGCACCATATGAGGAAAGGGAAACACCCATCATGAATATTGTAATCACAGGCTCCATCGCATTTGATTATTTGATGCACTTCCCAGGCAAATTCAGTGACGCATTTATGGCTGATCAATTAGACAAAATCAGCCTCAGTTTTTTGGTTGACTCTATGAAAAAGCATCCTGGTGGCACCGCTCCCAACATCGCCTATACACTTGCTTTGCTTGGCAGTAGCCCCAAAGTGATGGCCACAGCCGGTCAAGATTTCAAAGAGTATCGCGCCTCGTTAGAAGCAGTTGGAGTAGACACGGCAGCTATTGTAGCCATTGAAGATGATTTCACCGCTTCCTTTTTTGTCAGCACGGACGATGATCAAAACCAAATTGCCACTTTTTATACAGGCGCCATGGCTTATGCCAAAGAGTTGACCTTTGCCCACTATGCGCCAGATGCGGAATTAGCCATTATCTCCCCCAACGACCCCGACGCTATGCATAATCACGCAGAAGAATGTCGTCAATTGGGCATCCCGTTCATTTACGATCCCAGCCAACAAACGGCACGCCTCAAGGGTGAAGATTTAGCCGCCAGCCTTAAAGGCGCTTACATGCTCACCGTCAATGATTACGAATACAATCTCATCAAAGAGAAAACTGGCTTGTCTGATAACGACATCCGGGATCAGGTTAGCGGGTTATTGATAACCAAAGGTAAGGAAGGAGCTTTGCTCTGGATGAATGGCGAGGATTACCACATTCCCGTCGTGCCACCACAAACAGTTAAGGAACCCACCGGCGTGGGGGATGCGTTCCGTGCCGGGATGATGCGCGGTATGGAATTAGAACTGCCCCAACCTGTTATTGGCCGTATGGGCGCTCTAGCCGCCACATACGTTTTAGAACATGTAGGCACCCAAAATCATGCCTTCACACCACAAGAATTTGTCGCTCGCTATCGTGAACATTTCGACGATGAGGGCGCGTTGGATATTTTAAAATAAAAAAAGTGGCAAGGTTGCAAAGCTGCAAAGTATCACCATATCTCGTTACCACCCCGCTTTGCTACTGTGCGCCTCTGCCACATTGTCACTTACTTTAAGGAGAACAATTACAAATGGAATTTGATATTAAAAATCCCGACTTAGCACCAGGCGGACGCCACCGCATGGAATGGGCTGAAAATGAAATGGCTGTTTTGCGCGGTATTCGTGAAAAATTTGGCAAAGAACGGCCGTTTACTGGTATCCGGGTAGGCGCCACCATGCACGTGACCACCGAAACAGCTAACCTGATGATCACACTGCAAAGTGGGGGAGCCGATATAGTTCTATCGGCCAGCAATCCACTCAGCACCCAAGATGACGTCGCTGCTGCGCTCGTCAGCTACTACGAAATCCCCGTTTACGCCATCAAAGGTGAAAGCACCGCACAATATCACCAACACATCAACGCCGTGTTGGATCACAAACCCCATATCATCATGGATGATGGCGCAGACCTGGTCAGCACCCTGCACAAATCCCGTCGTGACGTGCTGGACAACGTGATGGGGGGGACTGAAGAAACCACCACTGGTATCGTGCGGTTGCGGGCAATGGCCAATGACAATGCCTTGGCATTCCCCATGATGGCTGTCAACGATGCCATGACCAAGCACCTCTTCGACAATCGCTATGGCACCGGTCAATCCACCCTAGATGGCATTATCCGCGCCACCAATATTTTGATTGCCGGTCGTACCGTCGTTGTCGGTGGATATGGGTGGTGCAGCCGTGGTATCGCTATGCGAGCCAAAGGCTTAGGGGCTAACGTCATCGTCACTGAGGTTGATCCGCTGAAAGCATTGGAAGCTGTCATGGATGGATTCCGTGTCATGCCCATGATGGAAGCTGCTCCTCAAGGCGACATCTTTGTCACCGCCACCGGCGACATCAACGTCTTCGACAAACATCACATGGAAATCATGAAAGATGGGGCACTGCTGGCTAACTCTGGTCACTTTGACCTGGAAATCAACAAGCCGGCTTTACGTGAACTGGCTGTGGGCGAGCCAAAACTGGTGCGTCCATTCGTGGAACAATTCACCATGGAAGATGGGCGCAAGCTCAACTTATTGGGCGAAGGTCGCCTCATCAATCTGGCTGCTGCTGAAGGTCATCCCGCCGCCGTCATGGATATGAGCTTTGCTGGTCAGGCAATGGCAGCCAAGTATATCTTGGACAACAAAGGCACGCTGGAAAACAAAGTTTACACCGTCCCAGAAGAAGTTGATCAAGAAATTGCCAGCATCAAACTGAAATCGATGGATATCGGTATTGACACCCTCACTGAAGAACAGATCAAGTATCTGAACTCGTGGGAAGAAGGCACGTAATTGATTGACGATTGAGGATTAGGCAAGCTGTATGCTTTAAGCTTTGCGCTTTAATCTTCATTTTCACTTCATGGCCAAGCCACTCGACCATTACGAAGAACATCGCACGGGCACAGTGAAGGCGGCTCGTTTATTCTCTAACATTGTCAGCCCTCCGGTCTTGTTTGCCATTTTGGGGCTGGTATTTGCTTTGTATGAACGGCCGTCTTGGCATGGTCTACTCTGGGCAGCAGCGTATGGCTTTTTTGTCTCGCTGCTGCCCATTCTCCTCGTGCTGTATCTGCTCAAAACAGGTTACATTACCGAGCTGCACATGAGCGACACCGGCGAGCGTCACGTTCCCTATATTTCTGCGGTGCTATCCGCAGGGATTGCTTTTCTGCTCATCACTTTTTTTGATGGCCCAGAACTGCTGCGCTGCCTCACCATTTTCAACATGATTGAGCTGGCAACTTTAGGCGTTATCAATGCCTTCTGGTTGATTAGCATGCACGCCACCGGCATCATGGCCACCTTCTTATTGGCAGGCCTGGTGTTTGGCTGGGCATATAGTTTGATCGTACTTCCTTTCGTCATTCTAGTCTGTGTTATCCGTCTTTACCTGAAACGACATACCGTCTGGCAAGTGATCGCCGGTCTGGCTTTAGGATTGGCCACTGTTTATTTGCTAACTGTGATAGGGTGTTTCGTTTAAGAACCATTGACGATCAAAGATCGAAAACGAGATGTGTCTTTAATCGTTAATCTCCAACCTCTATTTTTCTCATGTTTGAACAAGACCGCGTCATTGTCCGTTTGCAACAGCGCGTTGCCGCTGAATCTGATATTGAGATTTGTTTTATGGCTGGCTCTTATGGTCGGCGCACCAATGATAGCTATTCTGATTTGGATGTGGTGCTGGTGTTCTCAGATGAACTGCACCGGGAGTTTGCCTGGAATAATCGGCGCGAGTTTGTGAAGTCGGTAACGCCATATGTACCTTGTAAATCGTTTGATGGGGAACATATACGGCCGTTTTTCCATGTCGCGCTCTACAGCAACGGCAGCAAGGTCGATTACCGGTATGAAGTGAAAGAGCAGCTGCTGCCCAATCCCTGGGACCGGGACATTCGTATTCTCAAGGATCATGAGGGCTGGGCAGAACAGTATCAGGCGCAATGTGCGCAAACTTATTGGCAGCGCCCCCACATGACAGCCAAAGAGCTAGAAGCTATCGACGAGCGTTTTTGGGTGATGTTTTGGGACACCTACCGCCAGGTGATACGCGGCAATTATGATAAGCCGTTCACAATTTACGTAGAAGTGCTGCATTATACGCTGCCCCAGCTGCTCCATGTGCTGCCACCAGAAGATCCAGCTCATCAGGCTCTGCTACAGGCCAGTTATTCTTCTAATACAAAGAAAACCGCTGCCCACTTGCGGGCATTGTTGCAAGCTTATCTTGAGGCGAGAACGGCCGTTATCCACCGTCTCAATCTCGCTTTCACACCAGACAGCAGCTTTGAAACACAACTAAAGCGGGTGCTAGACCGCACCACATAGCCAAACACCCTTGACCGCTTTTCATCAAGGAAAAGACAAGCCCCAGCCCGCTGAACAAACCCTCTCCGAACAGCATAAAGCCGTAGAAAATGATGGCGCCTGAGACCGTTCATCCTCACATCTAAACTTAAACGCGCCTGGCACCCAGGCACCAAACGAAACAAGAAGCTGCATCAACACAACGATGATGCTTTGTCCCAAATGGCAGCCATCTCTCCGCTCCTCTCCAGCACATCCTCCAACTCAGCCTGCGTCTGCACCGCCAACATCTCCGGCAAAAACGACTGTGTAAAGGCAAACGGCCGAAGATACCGCTTCAAATGTTTGCGGAACAAGATCACCCCATCTGTTTCGCCATAGTACGCCACCATTTCAGACAAATGAAAGCGAACGGCCGTTACCACCTCACCATAAGAAACATCATCGTTGGGAATTCGGGCAAAAATCCAGGGATTGCCCATCGCAGCCCGCCCAATCATAACAGCGTCACAACCCGTGTGCGCCTTCATGCGGTCGATATCAGCCGGTGTTTGCACATCACCATTGCCAATAACAGGCACGCTGACTGCCGCTTGCAGTTCAGCGATGGCATCCCAATCCGCCTTACCGCCATATTTCTGCGTTTTGGTGCGGGCATGCATGGCGATGAGCGCCGCCCCGTTATCTTCCATAATATGTGCAATTTCCAAGTAGTTTTTCCGGCTCTCTTCCCAACCCAGGCGAATTTTGCCTGTCACCGGCACCGAGAGATGCGTGGTGAGCAGCCGAAAAGTTTCAGCGACCAGTTCTGGTTGGGGCATCATGCCCACACCCGCCCCACGCCCGCTCACCTTACGGGTAGAGCAGCCCATGTTGATGTCGATGATGTCTGGTTCGAGCGCCTCAAGGCGTTGAGCGCCAGCCAGCAAATTCTGGGCATCGTTGCCAAAAATTTGAAAGACCATTGGCTTTTCGCCCGGCTTCTTGTCCAGGCGACGATAGTAACGCTCATGAATACGTCTGCCTAGAAGCGAATCAACTGGCACAAACTCAGTGTAATGCATGGCAGACCCATAGGAACGGCACAACGCCCGATACGGCACATCAGAGTAACCCGCCATCGGCGACAAAATGACATCGCCATAAACGGGTACATCGCCCACAAAGAAAGTTGGTTCAGACATGCAGGTGATTTTAGCATAGGTGAAAGATGCTGCACCCACAGAGAGTGCCCCTAGACCTTTGTCTGCGATATAATCGACGCCATGCGTCATCTTAGTGAAGGCTACGCGCCCATTTTCGTATTGTCACTTTTTATCAGCCGGCTGCTCAGTGAAGGGTTGGCCCTTTACACGGCCGTTTCTATTTCCTGGATCGTCATTTTAGCCATCATCGCTGTCATTACCACCCTCTGCATCTGGAACTTACGGCCGTTTTCGGCAAAAGAATTATGGCCATTGTGGCTACTTGCGGCGTACGTCCTCTATCCACAGCTTGATTGGACAGCAGCATGGACGGTAACGGCCGTTGTCATCATCATCTTCTTGCTGTCATATCAAGTTCAGTGGGCTTGGGTGCAGGCACGCTGGTTCAAAACGGCCGTTTTCGTCACCAGCGCCCTCGCCTGCCTCACCCTCTACACCGTCACCCTCGCCCCTGATTTACTGCCCGCTGATAATGGCGAATACCAGCTGGTCGCCGCCACGCTTGGCGTCAACCACCCTCCCGGCTTTCCATTTTATACCCTGCTGGGGCATCTTTTCACCAAACTCCCCTTCGGAGCCACCCCTGCTTACCGTGTCAACTGGCTCTCCGCTGTCACCAGCACCGCCACCCTCTTGATTGTCATGGCAGCAGTATACCGGCTGACAAAAAGCTGGTCAGGCACAGCAGCTGCCACCCTCACGCTGGCCTTTGCCACCACCTATTGGGCACAAGCCACCACCGCCAATATCCGCAGCCTGACGGCACTGTTTGTCGCCCTCGCCATCTTCGCCCTGATTAGTTTTCGCAGAGCCACCCAGTCAAACAATCGCAAACGGGCAGATCGCTTCTTGAATGTATTTGCTTTGGCCATAGGCTTCGGGGTAGCACATCATCTCTCCCTGGCCTTCATGGCACTGGTCTTTGGGCTGTTTGTGGTGCTGATCGATCCGTCATTACTCAAAACACCGCGTCGCTGGCTCAAACCGATTCTGGCTGGAGGGCTTGGCTTCTTGCCCTTGCTCTATTTACCCCTCCGCGCCAACGCAAATGTGCCGGGAGCCACCCCTGATTTAGCCACAGTCAACGGCTTCATCCACCACGCCCTTGGTCTCGGCTTTAGCGGCGATTTTTTCCACTACACTGAACCCACCTTACTCTGGCAGCGGCTGCGCATCATGGGCAACGTGATGCAATTCCAATTTGACAGCAGCTTTCTGGGCTTGACGCAGGAGGGGCTGCTGCTGGGTATGATTTTCAGCCTTTTGCTCATGCTTTGGCGCGACCGGTTATTGGCACTGTTGCTGGGCGGCTCGTTTGCCATCCACCTGTTCATCACCGCCACATACCGGGCACCGCAAACGGTGGAATACATGCTGCCAGCTTACGTGCCAGCGGTCATTGGTCTAGGATATGGCGTGGGGTTCCTCGTCTCGTATTCGATGAAACAGCGTTGGTTAACGGCCGTTTCCTATTCATTGGCGGCTATGTTGCTGGTAACGGCCATTCGTCAGAGCAGCCGCCACTACCCCAGTTACGACTATCTCAGCGATTTCACCGTCCGCCACACCGTTGCTCCCATGCTCAACGACGCCCCGCCCCACAGCATCATCCTCGCTGACTGGCATTGGGTCACACCGCTCTGGTATCTGCAAGAGGTGGAAAATCAGCGCCCCGATGTCACCGTGGAGTTTGTCTATCCGCGCACGGCTGATTACGGCGTTGACTGGGCCACACGCATTCAAGAAGAACTGGATAACGGCCGTGCTGTCATCAGCACCCACTACCAGGAGAATGCTTACGCCAGCCTGCCTCCCGCCGAACCCTACGGCGACGCCTACCTCTTCCGCCAAGAACCGCGCACCACCCTGCCCGACTCCTTTACGCCACTCAGCCTGGTTCTGGGAGATACGCTTGAGATATTAGGCTATAAAGTGGGGAAAACGGCCGTTGAAATCACAGAAGAAACCACCCTCACCCTCGCCTGGCAGCCCCTCCTTCGCCAAGAGCAAGATTCAGCTCCCCAGACCCCTATCTCCCTCTTCACTCACCTCATCGGCTACGACAACCAAACCTACGCCCAACAAGACCTTGTCGTCACACCCCAAACTCAAGGCATCACCCTCACCCAACTGCGGCTCACCCCACGCCCCGGCACACGCCCTGGTGACTACGCGATAACTATCGGTGCTTACAACAGCCAGCCCCTGTTGTCAGAGCAGGGTGAATCCCGCACCATGATTGCCACCCTGCCCGTCAAGGCTATGCGTTGGGCGCCGCATACGCAAAATCCCGTCAGCATGCCTCTAGCCGACAAAACTCGCACCCTCATTGGCTACGATTGGAACCATTCTCCCCCACCTGCCCATATACTTTATCTCCATTGGCAAACGGATGAGGGGCATGTTACAGAAGTTGATCCTCTGCTACAGGAAAGCACTGTTCCCCCTGTCATAAAAGCGTGGGGGCTTCGTGAAAAAACATGGACGCCCCCCAACCACACTGCACAATTTTATGTGCCGCTGGGGCAAGGTGTGGTTTGGACGGGTGAGACGCTCTCAAGCACCGCATCCCCCCTCCTGCTGCCACAATATTTAGCTGCCTCCCGTCCCATCACCAAAGATCTCGTCATTTCCACCCGCCTCATCGGCTATGAAGATGATGGCTACCATTGGGCCTGGACTGAGCAAAATGACTCCATTCCCGCCATGGGCGCCCTGCCCACGCTCAAGTGGATTGCTGGCTCTGAAATCCGCTCGCCTCACTTCCTCACTGTGAACGAAAATGCTCACCCAGGCCAAACCATCGGCGCGACCTTGCGCCTCTATGATGCCTTCACCAACCGACCGGTTCCCATCCTGGATGAGCGTATCACCCAGGAAACGCCCTGGATACCATTAGGCAAGCAAACTTTACCGGCAAACTGAGTGGCAGCTGCGTATCAGTTTGCTCGATTTGAGCCAACTTTGTGGTCCATCATGATTATCAATTGAGCTAAAAAGGGGAGGGATAAAAAAATGGGCCTACTTGGACTCGAACCAAGAACCCAGCGGTTATGAGCCGCTTGCTCTGCCATTGAGCTATAGGCCCCTACTCACTTACGATGATTGATTTATGATTTTCGATTGTGGGTATCACGTATTCCAATCGTCAATCTGAAATCCTAAATCGGAAATTGAGAAGCGACAGACGGGATTCGAACCCGTGATAACAGCTTGGAAGGCTGTTGTGTTACCCCTACACCACTGTCGCAATATGCCAAGAAAGTCGGGGCGACCAGATTTGAACTGATGGCCTCTCGGACCCAAACCGAGCGCTCTACCAAGCTGAGCTACGCCCCGCAGCACAACGGTTGCGTAGTATAGCCACGGCAAACAAGCAAGTCAACCTTTAAAGCATCTCAATTGGATAATTTGTTCATTTTTACCGATATTTATTTTTATTCTTTCATCTATCATGTGGCCAACTAACCAGACTAGATGTGTCTGGTTGGCCACAATCGGCCAATCTTTTCGCCAGGCAGCCCCCAGTTTGCGGTTGATCATTACTTCTTTTACTTTGGCTGAACGGCCGTTCATACCCAATGGCTGAAATCGTTCTCCTGCTCTTCTTGGGCGCACCACCCAATCCTGACCGGGAGGATAGGCAACAAACACTTGCCAGGCTGTGGCCTGGTTCTTGAGTGCCTTGAGATCAGCTTCTTCAACAAGGCTCGTCTCCAGCCACCAGCCAGCCTCTAGTTTAACCTTACCCGGAATTGGTAACGGAAGAGGGGAATCCTGGCTCAACTGCGGCCAATCTTCTAAGCGCAGCTCTGGTGTTTCCGCGATGATTATCCGCTCATAGTGAATCACGAGCCACAATCCGGCCGGTAAGTCAACTTTCTGGCCTGTTTGGTTTTTCTCGGCAAGTAATCTGGCCTGTTCGATCACCTGAAATGAGACATCCTGCAGAAACGGCCGTTTCGCAAACACAGCCCGGCGCAAAACTCGTCTCTTTAAACCGACAGGCAGTGACATCCAGGCAGCCCGGTCTATGACAATTTCTGAAGCGTCCACCTCTTGAACCATCTCCATCCAGGTATCAGCAACAAGTTGATCTAACACCGCCACATCAGCCCTCACCATCTCAGCCAACTGGCGTAAGTGCCGCTGAATACCACTGTTATAACTTTCTAACAGCGGCAACAATTCCTGGCGAATACGATTACGAAAAAATGAGGGATCTACATTGGTTTCATCATACACAGGAGTCAAGCGATTTGCCGAACAATACCAATCAATATCACGCCGATTTATTGTGAGAAATGGGCGAAGAACCTGGACAGCATCACCCTGGGTCAAGGCGGTCACAGGCAGCATTCCCCGCAATCCAGGCAAACCGGTGCCGCGCAGCAAGTTCATCAACACGGTTTCCGCTTGATCATCTGCATGGTGCCCCACAAAAATGTAGGTTGTCCTGTATTGCTGCGCCACCGCACCAAAGAAATCATAACGAGCGGTTCGCCCCGCTTCTTCCACAGAGGTGCCATGTTGGGCAGCAGCAGCGGCCACGTCAACCGTTTTCGCTGCAAATTGGCACCCCCAATCACCTGCTACCTGGCTCACAAACGCCATCTCAGCAACGGCCGTTTCCCGGTATTGATGATTCAAATGAGCCACAACCAGGCGGGAAGGCTGCACGAGTTGGGTCAAGACATGAAGCAAGGCAAGCGAATCTGCCCCCCCCGAAACACCAACAACCAGGTTCTCCGCACTCGTCAGAAGATTAGCATCAGAAACGGCCGTTGCCAAAAACGACCCGACCACATCTCTCAAATCCATCATCCGCAAATCATCAAATAAACAGAACAACACAGGTGCAGCCCCAGCCAAAACCTTGTCAAAAGTCAAAGGCAGCAGCAAGCCTCAACAGGCTCAGCCCTCATCTCGCTGCATAGTGACCGCACCGTTACACATAAAATAAAAAAGGCTCGTTTCCGAGCCATAAAGTGTAGGGCGGGTGGGAGTCGAACCCACACGGAGTTATCCTCCGGCGGATTTTAAGTCCGCTGCGTCTGCCATTTCGCCACCGCCCCATGCAAATAGGGAAATCAATCACAAGCTAGTATTGTACCCATCTTGATTATGGACAACAAGTGCTAAATTAAAACCTCTTTTTTCAAGCCATCCAAAAATCCCAGGCAAACAAAATACCAGACATAACCACAGCTCGCCAGGACAATAGTAAGTTTGACTAGCCTATTTTCAACTAGTATAATGCTCAAGTTAACCACCCCAGGAGAAACAGGTCTGTTTCCCTGGCTTGATTTAAGAACTCGGCAAAAATTAAATAAAAAACTTTACTTATTTACAGGTTTTCCAATACAACAACAACGATTGGGAAACATATCATATTTAACAAGCAGGAATATAAGCTATGGCCCTAAAAGGCAACCTGCGCGATTTCTCGACAACACAATTACTAAACCTGATAAATCTGGCTCGTAAGACCGGCACACTCTCCATTCAAAATAACGGGAATGCCGCCCAAATGTCCTTTCGTGAAGGAAAGCTAATCTACGCCTTCATGGGTACTGAAGACGAAAATCATTTGGCACAAATCCTACACAATGCCGGCAAGCTATCAAAAGACCAGGCTAGAATCATTCAGGTTCGCGCAAAAGGAACCAGCGACAAACAACTAGGTCACATGCTTATCCAACGTGGCCACATCACCCAAAGTGACATCATTAAAAGCGTTCGCCAAAACGTTTTAGATACCGTCTATAAACTCTTTACATGGGCAGAAGGATTGTTTAGATTTGAGGCAAATGCACTCCCCTCTCCCGGCCACATCACCATCCCCATCGATCTTGAAAGCGTCATTATGGAAGGAAGTCGGCGTCTTAAAGAATGGGAAATCCTGCAAGAAGAACTTCCCAATCTCGATATTCGCCTCCGTTTTACAGAGCGCCCAGATGCCCGTCTGCAAAACATCAACTTAACCGTCGAAGAATGGCGCGTCGTTTCTTTTGTCAATCCACGAAACTCAATACGACAAATAGCCCGGGCAAACAATCTTAGCGACTTCGAGATCAGAAGAATTGTCTATGGTATGCTGCAGGCTGGTTTAGTTGAAATCATCAAACCGCCACGCCCCAAACCACAAGCACCTCCACCACCAAGTGCTGCCAGACAAAAAATCTTAAAAGAACAAGGGAAAGCAGATCCTGAATCAACCGCAGTAAAGCGTCACATGGTTACACGGCTTATTGATCGTATCCGTGGTTTATAGACTTAAATAAGCAATCATCATTTATTGGCGAGCCATCATTTATACACCCATCCACAAAAGGGTTTTATTCTTATGCAAGCAGTTAAAATGGTTATCACTGGCCCGTTTTCAGCGGGAAAAACTCAATTCATTGGTTCAATTAGTGAAATCGATGTAGTTTCTACTGAACGGACGATTAGCAGCAGTGCGGAAAAAGTCAAAGATGCAACAACCGTTGCCATGGACTTTGGCCGGATTACAGTTGGCGATGACCTAGTTCTTTACCTGTTTGGCACCCCGGGGCAAAGACGCTTTGATTTCATGTGGGATATTTTATCCCAAGGGATGCTGGGGTTTGTGGTCATGGTAGACAGCACAAAACCAGAAACCTTCCGTGAAGCTAAGCGCGTCTTAGAAACATTTGAAAGCTACGCGGCTACCCCATACGTTGTTGCTGCCAACAAACAAGATGTGGAGGATGCCTGGGAGCCCGAAGATCTACGCATTATTTTACGTCTGCGCCCCGAAGTAAAGATATTGCCCTGTGTGGCTACTGACAAAGAAACAGTCAAAAATGTCTTGCTCGAACTTCTTTATTCTATTCTGGAAGAAATTGATAAGGCGGAAGCAGCCGCTGGACAGTCTGTTTAACGGTTCATTTACAGCACCTTAACTAGCTTTTCACAGTCTACCAATGGCGCAGATGCTACTATCATCTAACGAAATACGCCCAGGTAAGTTTTAAAATCAAGCTGCAAACTAGCTAATAGCAAACTTAATGGTGCTTTATCCATTAAAATTTGCCAATTATCTAATCCACAAATCAAAAGGCAATATAGGGGCTCACGTGAGTTCAATTGTAACAGAACAAGGTTTATTACATTACGAATCAATTGGCCGCGGACAGCCAATTATCCTTCTTCACGGTTGGATCAACTCGTGGGATGTTTGGCGTGATTCTATGATCGCTTTAGCAAAAACAAGAGCTTATCGTGTATACGCTCTTGACTTTTGGGGCTTTGGCGACTCTGGTAAAAGCACAAGAACCTCCTCCGATTCATTCCAAATCAACAGCTATGTTGAAATGGTTAACCAGTTCATGGACAGCCTGGGCATTATCGAAGCGCCGGTGTTTGGTCACTCAATGGGTGGAACTGTTGCCTTACAAATTGCGCTCTCTCATCCCAATCGCGTGAATAAAGTTGCAGTGGTTGGCTCGCCCGTTCTAGGCACATCTCTCAATCCCTTCCTCCGGTTAGCAGGATATGGAGCTATCGCCAAACTGATATGGCACTATCCGTTTCTTCTCAATACGATTATGCGGATACTGTTAGCAAAAGATTCTAAAGAAGTACGCACTATGATCTTTAGAGATGTGCAACGCACAACCATGGAGTCGTTTTTCCGAAGTATTGGTGACTTGCGAGAAACAGATTTACGCCAAGACTTACCCCAACTGAACATTCCCACCTTAGGGATTTATGGCAAACACGACAATATTGTCTCACCTTCAAATGCCGATTTACTGAGTGAAGGCAGGCCTAATGCTACTGTATCTATGATGAACCGATCACGCCATTTTCCTATGATAGATGAACCAGAGCTATTCTTAAATGCGTTAACATCATTCCTAAATAACGGGCAATGAACCAATAACGGATAAAGACTGACGTCGTACTATTTAATTTCTGTTCTAAGTAACCACAGCAGAAGAATTTCGTGACTGAAACGGCACCCATAATGACGGATGAAGAATTCTTTTACCCCAACAAGATGGGGCGTATTGTCCTCACTGCCATGGAAGAAATCATGGGGAGACATGGGGTCAATGCTATTTTAAACTTTGCCCATCTTGAAAAACTGGTCAACAACTATCCTCCCAATAATTTAGAATTAGGCTTTCCTTTTACGGATTTTGGCGCTTTGCAACAGGCGGTTGAGGAAATTTATGGGGTGCGCGGAGGGCGTGGCCTATCCATGCGGGCAGGCCGAGAAACCTGGGAATTGGCACTAAAAGAATTTGTGCCTGTATTAGGAATCGGTGATCTTGCCATTCGTACCCTTCCTTTAGGTATCAAGCTCAAAATTGGATTAGATGTATTTGCCCAGACTTTTAACAAGTTTAGTGATCAACGCGTCCGTTTAGGGGAAGATCATCGTGGTTATCTTTGGATTATTGAAAGATGCCCGGTATGTTGGGGGCGAACTTCGCCTCAACCCTGCTGCCATTTAGCTGTTGGCTTGTTGGAACAGGCTCTTGCCTGGGTGAGTAAAGGTAGACGCTTCCGCGTGGAAGAGGTTTCTTGTGTTGCCGCCGGAGATGATGTCTGCTTAATTACCATTTCAAAGAAACCAATTATATAGGTTCTATGCGCCGAATAATTCTTACCGACAGAGTTCAAATTGCTCCCTTTAATGAGCCCGCACGGGATTTACGGGTTCAGAATAAACCTTTGTGGCTTTGGCAAAGGGATCTGCTAACCCCTTATACGGATGACGAACGTGAATACCCGGATTGGCAAACGGCTTATAAGTTTGAGGATAAGCAAATAGAATGTCTTGTACACAGAGATAATTTATTCTTTAATGAACCGTTGATAGCGGAATTTATGGCTCGCGCTAAAGAGGGAAAACGCCCTGTACGGCTGGCATTTCGGGCTGATGATCCAGCTATCAGTGCGCATGTTCTTGCGTTAAGTCATTCTTTTTTTGCTCAAGGTGATCTTTTGCTGACCGATATGTGGTATTTGCCACAAGGTTTATCTCAAAGTGTGGAAGCGAAGCCTTTGGTGATTGATACGGAGCCTTTTGAGCGAGGCTATTATCATGTGCCACCTTATATGGCCACTGAGTTTGGTGATTTGGTTTATCAGCTCCCGCGTAAGGCGTTTGTGTTAATTGAGAATTGGGTGCATTTATTTATCACTGATATTTTATTTGGTGCTTTTGCGAGAGGTGTCATTTTTGAGAATCGGATTAATACTGATTGGAAACTTAAGTTAAAGCTTCTGTTTAAATCAATTTGGGAGCAGCAACACGTTCTTTCTAATTCTGAAATGGTTAAGGTTGGGAAAAATGTGAGTATTGATCCATCGGCCGTTATTCATGGTCCCACAACTATTGGTGATAATGTCAATGTTGGTGCGGGCGCTGTGATTGACAATTGTATCATCGGCAGCAATGTGACGGTCTCTCAAGGCTGTCAACTCATGTTGAGTGTGGTCAGTGATGGCTGTTTTTTGCCATTCAGAACCTCGCTTTTTATGACTTCGATGATGGAAAACTCGATGGTCGCGCAAAATACGTGTTTGCAAATGTGTGTCATTGGTCGAGATTCTTTTGTGGGTGCAGGGACAACTTTTACGGATTTTAATATTTTAGGTGGCCCGTTGCGCACTTTTGACAAAAAAGGAAAACTGGAAAAGACTAATATGCTGGTTTTAGGAGGCTGTGTTGGTCATCATTGCCGCTTAAGTTCTGGTCTTGTTATTTATGCTGCCCGAACGATAGAATCTGATGTTGTGTTACTTGCTTCAGATAAGAGAAAGTTCATCACTAATAATGTTTCTTGGGAGGAGAGTGATCATCACCCCTACGAAGAAAAGTACCCTTATCCACGCCTTTACCCACGTCAGGAACGTTGAATCTTCAACATAAATCAAGGACAGATCACCTATTGAAGCAAGGCATACAGTCAGATTAAACTTGAGGTATGGAAGATTCGTTTGCATTTATTATTCATCCAATTGACCCCAAAAGGGATGTCAGTAGGAAATACCCAACTTTAGGGAAGCTGCCAGCCTGGTTGATTGACTATTTGTCTCTATTCTTTCCCCCTGTTTTTATTTCTGAAATTAAAGGGATATGTTCTAAAGCAAACGGCCGTTCTCTAAAAGGTTGGTTTGTGGCCTGTCCGCTCACGCCAACCCGCATGGTCACCCTCCCACCTGCTGTTGTCTACAAAAAAATCATTCAAACGGGACAATATGCTGAAAAATTGGGCGCACGTCTATTGGGGCTAGGCGCCTTTACCTCTGTTGTTGGTGATGGGGGAATCACCATATCCCAAAATTTAGACATACCGGTAACCACCGGAGACAGCCTGACGGTTGCCATGGCGGTGCGTGCCATTCGTGAGGCGGCTCAAATCATGGGAACCTTCCTGGAATCCGCTAAGGTGGCTATCATTGGCGCCACGGGTGCCATCGGTTCTGTTTGTGCAAATATGCTTGCCCCTGATGTGCGCCAGTTGCTGTTAATTGGACGCCGACAGGAGAAATTGAATGAAGTTGCTGCCAGCGCCCGAAAACGGGGATGCCAAGATGTTATCCTCTCTTCTGATATGGCGCAGCTTCATGAAGCACATCTCATCATCACCGTAACCAGTGCTGTCGAATCTATCATTGAAGCAAAACATCTTCGCCCAGGTGCTATCGTTTGTGATGTTGCTCGCCCCAGGGATATTTCGCGCCAAGTTGCAGAACAGCGACCAGATGTTTTGGTGATTGAGGGGGGCATGGTGGAGGTACCAGGTCCAGTTGATTTCGGATTTAATTTTGGCTTTCCTCCGAAAATGGCTTACGCCTGTATGGCTGAAACCATGGTTTTAGCCTTAGAACAGAAATATGAATCATATACATTAGGTAAAGATATAAAATTGTCACAAGTTGTGACAATTGATAAAATCGCAGATAAGCACGGGTTTAAATTGGGTGGTTTTCGAAGTTTTGAACGTGCCGTCACAGATGATGAAATAGCCCAAATCAAAGCTTGTTATCTACCCAATCATGCAAAAAATAACAGTCAATTTAGGTCGAATGGTCAGCCAGCAATCAGTTGACCCTAAATATTAAAGATTTTCAAGGGATATGCTCATGAGTAACGGTCGAATTCTCATAGTCGAAGACGATTACGATATATCAAATATGCTACGGATATTCTTCTCAAATGAAGGGTATCAAGTTGAAATTGCCGCCCGAGGTAATGATGCCTTGGATAAATGTCGTAAAAAGTTGCCAGACTTAGTCGTTTTAGACATTATGCTGCCAGATATGGATGGGTATGAAATTTGTCGTGAAATGCGCTCAACAACACGGACAAGTCATATTCCTATCATTTTCCTCACCCAAAAAGATGAACGTCGAGATCGGATTGCAGGTTTGGAACTAGGTGCAGACGATTACATCACTAAACCATTTGACATTGAAGAATTGAAGTTGCGCGTGCGTACAGCTATTCGGATTCATCAACGTCAAAATATGACCAATCCTACTACAGGTTTACCCAGTAGTCGCCTCATTGAGGAGCAATTACGCACACTCATGCGTTCTGGTGATTGGAGCTATCTGCAAATTGGCATTGACCATATGGGGCCTTTCAATGATGTGTATGGCTTTGTTGCTGGCGATGAAGTCTTGCGATTTACGGCATTGTTATTGAATGAGGTTGTGGATGAACTCGGCACCCTTGATGATTTCATCGGGCACCCTGGCGGTGATACGTTTGTCATCATCACGGTGTCTCAAAGTATCCCAACAATGGTGGAGAAACTCCGCCAAAGGTTCAATGAAGAAGTTACGTCCCACTACAATTTTATGGATCGGGAACAAGGCGGTATATCTTTGGCTGATGGCACGCTTGCCCCTCTGATGAGGTTATCGATAGGGGTGGTCTCATCGCAACAACAATTTGCCGATATTCGGGAAATCACAGAAGCAGCTGCGGAGCTGCGACGTCTTGATCCAACATCTCAAGATCAGACTACACAAGAGGGTTAATGAGCCTAAGTGCAATATCGGTTGAGATTTTGGACTTTCTATGAATGAGCAACTCACCTCAGCAAGCCTCTGGAGTGTACTTGATAACCTGAAAGAGGGTGTCATTATTGCTGAGAACAATGGTGCAATTGCATACGTCAACCAGTCTGCCCTTGTTGCTTGTGGCTTGGATAACCTGGCGCAGGATGTCCACCATCTGAGTGACTTGTTTGCACCTGTTCAGAACTGGCAGCAGTTGCTAACTCCCCCTGCCAATGCTGAGCTGCAAGCCCGAAACGGCCGTTACTATACCTACCACTCCCATCTCTATCAAAATTACATTCAAATCACATACACCCCATCTGCAAAACAAGAAACCCCGCCTATAGTAGATGACGCCTTGGCATACAGCAATGATCTCGAAAACATTGTGCAAGCCAGTCATGCCCTCTCTTCCATGTTCGAAGAAAACATGATATTGTCTACCGTAGCCAGCCACATGAGTCGTATCGTGCGGGCTGATGGTTATCGAGTTTATCAGTGGGATGAAAATGAACACGCCCTAACACTCATAGAAGAAGAAATTCCAGGCGCGGCTCCAGCAAAAACAACGGCCGTTACAATACCAGACACATCTCCCTTTAAACAAGTTTTCTATGAAGGCGCTGTTTATTCTGGCCCCATCTCCAAACAAGAAAACAGCCTATTCCCCCCACCTCAATGGCACAGCAAGTCACCTCCTGATGCTACAGCCATCATCCCCATCCTCATATCAGAAGAACCCACCGCTATTGTAGAAATCTATTACCGGCGCCAACACCCTCTCAAGCAACGGGAAAGCAACCTCTTATCTGCCCTCGCCACACAAGCAGGATCTGCGTTAGAAACCGCACTCATTTTCACAGAAACATACGAAAGAGAACAATTCTACAACGCCCTGGGCAGTGTCAGCATGGCCATCAACTTCACCCTAGAGCGAGAAACCGTTCTCAACCTGATCTGCAGCGAATCAGTACGCATCTTTGATGTAGATGGCACATACATCTGGCACAAAGAAAACGAAATGTTCATAGGCAGTGCCGCCAAAGGATTTAGCGAAGAAGGATTCGCGGGAACGGCCGTTTCCACCACAGATACCACCGCCTTCGTAACATCCATCGCCACCACAGGGCAAGCCACCTACATCAACCACCTAAACCAACAAAGCGAAATCTCCCTAAGACTACCCCACCAAGAAATCATCCAATCAGCCCTAGGCATTCCCTTAGAACAAGAAGGAAACATCATTGGCGTCCTCATATTAGTAGACACCACCAATCCAGTCCGTTTTAGCGACAAACACATCACTTGGGCAACCATGTTTGGGGTGCAAGCCACCATTGCCCTACGGAACGCCAAACTCTTTGAAGAACTCCGTCACTTCAACGAAGAACTCGATCTTCGCGTTGCCGAACGCACCCGCGCCCTACACGAAGAAAGCAACCGCGTCAAAATCCTGCTACGCATTACATCCGAACTATCAGAAAGCCTCGATCAAGATCACGTCCTTGCCCAAGCCCTGCATTTAGTAAACGAAGTCGTCAATGCCACCCAAGGCGTCATCTTGCTCATCAACCAAGAAACCAACCAATTCACATTCCAGGCCGCATTTGGTTTAGATCGCCCCATTCCCCGCCAAGGCGTTCCCACCGGCATGAGCATCAAAGAAGGTCTGGCCGGTTGGATGATAGAAAATCGATCCGCAGTCATCGTAGACGACACAGAAAAAGATCCCCGCTGGGTCATACGGCCATCTAGCCAAGAACATCGCTCCGTTTTAGGAGTCCCCCTCATTTCCAACGAAGAAGTCATCGGTGTCATGATGCTCTTCCATCTCGAACCAGGGGCCTTCACCATGCAGCAGCTAGACCTGGTAGAAGCAGCCGCCATACAAGTCGCCAACGCCATCAACAACGCCAACCTCTACCGCCTCATTCGAGACCAGGCAGAACGTCTGGGGCGCCTACTATATGCCGAACAAATCGAAACAGCCAAAAGCCAGGCAATTCTCGAAAGTATCGCTGATGGCGTCATCGTCGCCGACAACCATAGTGAAATCATCCTGGCCAACTTACCAGCCAGCGCCATCCTAGATATTCCCCGGAATCAACTAACTGGCAAATCAGTCAACGAACTTCTTGGCTTATATGGCCACTCTGGAGATTCCTGGATCAACACCATAGAAGATTGGGTACAAAATGCAGATCGTATCCAAGAATGGACCTACCTCGCCGACCAACTCACTATCGAAGAAAAAGTCGTTAGCGTTCACCTATCCCCCGTATTAGCAGGCCGCCAATTCTTTGGCACCGTCTCAATTTTCAGAGACATCACCAAAGAAGTTGAAGTCGATAAGCTAAAAAGCGAATTTGTCTCCACCGTATCCCATGAATTGCGTACCCCGATGACATCAATCAAAGGATATGCCGACCTCATGCTCATGGGAGCGGCCGGCACCATGAGTCCCCCGCTAGAAAGATACCTCAAGGTTATAAAAAACAACGCAGATCGTCTACACATGCTAGTGAACGACTTGCTGAACATATCCCGGATAGAAACAGGAAAAACAACGCTCGACCTACGCCCCCTAGACATTCCCCAAATTATTGACCAGATTGTTGAAGGACATTTACACGGCCGTATTCAACACGAGAACAAAAAACTCACCCTCCACACCGACATCGAGCCTTCCCTCCCCCTGGTCAATGCCGATCATGCTCGGGTTACACAGATTTTGACCAACCTGGTAGACAACGCCTTCAACTACACACCAGAAAAAGGATTCATCCGCCTAACAGTCAAATCAACTGGCGAATATGTCTTTGTCAGCGTCCAAGACTCGGGGATTGGCATTTCAGAAGAAAACCAACAGAAAATCTTTGAGCGATTCTTCCGTGCAGAAGACGAAGATGTGCAAGCAGTTCCCGGAACAGGCTTAGGGTTAGCCATCGTCCGCAGTCTCATTGAAATGCACGGAGGGCAGTTACAAGTGGATAGCAAACTAGGAGAAGGCAGCACCTTTACCTTCAATTTACCAGTAGTTATTGAAGATAGTGATCCCACTTAAACTCAGATCACTATTTGAAGAGAAATCATGCTATGACAAATATACTAATTGCAGAAGATGATCAAGACATTCGTGAACTAGTCGTTCTCACCCTGCAATTTAATGGATTCAATGTCACCAGTGTTGAGAACGGAGCCTTAGCTGTTGAGGCCGCCCAAGGAGACAACTTCGATCTGATTTTAATGGATGTGCGCATGCCCAAAATGACAGGCTATGAAGCTTGCCGTCGTTTGAAAGAAATTGATTCAACCAAAGAGATCCCCGTTATCTTCTTATCCGCTAAAGGACAAGAAGCTGAGATTCAAACAGGATTAAGTGCCGGGGCATCACAGTACATTCTAAAACCATTCGCTCCAGATGAACTGATCAGCACCATTAACCAAGTTTTGAATTCATAACAACTAACCATATGCATTTTTAGCAATATTCATGAGCATCACAACTGTTGGCAGCCACTTAATTCATTACGAAGTTCTAGGAAGAGGCAAACCTCTCATTTTTGTGCATGGTTGGCTGGGTTCCTGGCGTTACTGGTGGTCATCAATGCAAGCCTTATCAACAAGGCATCGAGCTTTTGCCTTTGACCTCTGGGGATTTGGTGATTCCAGCAAAGAATCAAACTATTACAGTGTCGTTTCATACGTCTCCATGATTGAACAGTTTATCAATCAATTGGGGATTATGAAGCCCGTTACCCTCGTGGGGCATGGTATGGGCGCAACCGCTGCCCTAAAATATACAATCAGTAATTCTCAGAATGTTGAAAAACTAGTGACAGTAGCCTTACCCGTTACCGGAACCTATATGGAACCCCGCTTATCAGACTCACCGCCTAATACCATTTTGAAACAACTTGGCAAAGCAAATTCCTACAATGAAGTCGATTCAGAGGTGCGCAAAACAGATCCCATTGCCATGAATAAGCTGGCTTCTGAGATCGCCAACATGAATTTCGTTGCAGACATTGCTAACTGCCCCTGCCCGGTATTGATGATCTTTGGCAATGAAGACAGCATCGTCAAACCACCAGATGGTGAATATTATCATCTTCGTCGTTCTGGAAACAACCGTTTCTATGTTGGCTTAGATTCATGTCATCATTTCCCAATGTTGCAAGAAAAAGCTGTTTTTAACCGCCTGATTCTTGATTTTCTGCATGCAAAAGATCTGAGCGAGCTTGCTCCCAAAGAATATTGGCAGCGTCGGACTCGCTAGACAATGTACAACTCAGAACTCTGGCAAAGAAACAGGCAGCTATACAGCAAGATGAGGGCTGAGCGTATGGCTGAATGGATGCCAAAGCCCTGTTGAAACCGAGTTCTGCCTTCGACAGGCTCAGGCTATACCTGGATAGTGACAAAACGAGCAGCCCCCACTTTTAAAACAGCCTCTTTGTCAGAGGCTATTTTTTTAGAGGATGCAATTTTTCCTCTTTGACGCGTTCTTTTTTACACCGTAATATGTAAGAATACACTGATTTCCAGTTGAGTTAAATCTGATTTTTGAAAGGAGTTTCCCATGAGCAACTTCAGGTTTGAAGCGTGGCCCACTGAGTTTCGTAGTATTAATCAATATTTTGGAGCCAACCCTCAAAATTATGCACAATTTGGTTTACCCGGGCATGAAGGTATTGACATCATGGCTCCCTCAAACAGCAAAGTGTTTGCTGTGGCACCAGGTAAGATAAAATGGATATGGAATAATCCCCAAGGGCACAATTACGGCAACCACGTGCGCATTGAACACATCGATGGCTATGAAACAATTTATGCTCATCTGCAAGAGATCTTTGTGGAGAAAGGGCAGCATGTGGAGGCAGGCAGTCTACTAGGGTTAGCCGATAATACGGGAAACAGCTTTGGTTCACACTTGCATATAACCTTGAAACATAGAGGGGAAACCCAAGGAAACTGGCCCAGCAACATCATCGACCCCACACCATTTTTACTGCCACTTTTAGGGGTACAAAAACCGGCAGGGCCTTACACTGATAGCTGGGCTTATGGAGATGGGTTATTTATTATTGATGACTTAGCCCAGGTGAATACCGGTGGTATCAATTTAAGGGAAACGCCAAGTGTGCATGGCCGGCTGATTGATATAGTTCCAGGAGGTACTGTTTTAATCATTACAGGACCTAAACGGGGTAAATATTATCCAGTGAAGGTACCAACTGCGGCTCTCAGCCATTCTGAGCCAGCCCCACCTGCAACGGAACCGCAACCCCCAATTGGCTCAAATAAGGAAACGGTTGATGGCTGGGGATTTGCAAACTATCTGCACCGTTCTGGTGATAAAGCAACTGTGGGTCAATATGGTATTAATTTGCGCATAAACCCTCAGCGGTCTGCGCAAAATATTGGGCTCGTCAAAGGGGGCAGTACCATTGATATTCTCGGCAACCAACAAGGGGAATATTGGCCCGTTCGCGTTCACATCAGCCAATTCTCTGGCCCTATCAATATTCCCGATGCCCCAGATATTACTCCCTCACCAATACCTGACCAACCTGATGCCAACACGATCTTGGCATGGGCGTGGAGCAATAATCTCTCTATTGAGGATGACGAGGCTATTTCTGGGCGATTTGGTACGAGTTTGCGGGCAACACCCTCTCGCAGTGGCACACGTATCGGCACGTTGATAGAAGGTGCCCGAGCCAAGGTTGCGGGGAAAACCAGAGGTGAATACACGCCGTTATATGCAGCTAAGGGTAATGTGTCGGAGTTGGTATCCCCGTTGCCAACGGTTGAGCAGCCTGAGGCATTAGCCGCTTCAGAGCCGCAGCCAGCGCCATTGCCTATCCATGATACCACACCGGGTTGGGCGTTTTCTTCGGGGATTGTGGTTTCGGGAGAAACGGCCGTTGTTGAACCCTACGGCCTTAATCTGCGTGATGCACCCAGACGCAATGGCCAGAATATTGGTTATGTTCCGGGGAACGTTCGTATCATTGTCACCGGTGCGCCCCAAGGCGAATACACCCCCGTGCGCGTCGACGATGACATCCTGCAAGCTCCGCTGGGAACAGATCCCACACCGCCAACCACCACCACACCTGGGGTAAATCCCGACCCCGAACCGTTGGGACGTGCAGAAATAGGATTACACGCCTCAGCGGATCCAGATATTCATGATGACGAAGTGCAAGAATTCCAAGAGGCGCGACCGGGCATGATTAAAGTCCTCACGTTTCACAATCCCCACGGCCTTCGCAAACTCATCGACCAACATCCTGATGCCAAATGGGTTGTCCGTGCCTTCTTGGATTTTGGTGGGCGCCATATCAGCCCGCGCCAATTCTTACATGACACCAAAAACGACATGCAGCGCACGTTGAACTTATTGCAGGGTAAAGATGTCGTCATTGAACTGCACAACGAACCGAATCTGAAGCAAGAAGGTCTGTTTTCCTCTTGGGGAGATGGCGCCTCATTTGCCCGTTGGTGGCTGGAGCTTCTGCAATTGTACAAACAAGAGCTGCCCGGATACCGGTTTATTTACCCCGGTTTATCACCCGGCGGAACCGTGGCCAACCTTAAACAAGACCATATCCAGTTCATTGAAGCCAGCCGCGCTGCCGTGGAAGCCGCCGATGGGCTGGGTGTGCATATCTATTGGTCCAATGTTTATCCTATGCAGCGAGGCCTGGATGTGCTTGACGACTATATCGCCCGCTTTCGCTACAAGCCGATTTATGTGACCGAAGCCAGCAACAACAAGAGCGGAACGGCCGTTTACATAAAAGGTCGTCAATACATAGAGTTTTGGCAAGAACTGCAAACACGTCCCACCGTACAAGGCGTGACCTACTTTATAGCTTCCGCCAGTAATCCAGCATTTAAAGAAGAAATTTGGGTCGGACGCGGCATCGGCAAAATTGTAGGCAGACGTTGATAAAACTAGTCACTTTTGCCCAAGATTTTAGATACAGATATGAGACTTTATGCCTACTCAAAATCCAGGCATTGACAAGCCAGTGGTGACTGGCTATAATCCGCTGGCTAGGTAGGCTGAGTTGCTGTTGAGAAAGCACTTTACTTTCAAAAAAAGAAGATAGGTATAGTGTGGTGAGAAACAACTAGAGGGGAGTTTCACTCTATTGTTCACTCTGAGGAATATGTTTAAGTAAAACCCTTACTTGATTTCTCTAAACAACGGTACATCCAGAGTTACGAAACAATTAACTCGGCCGTGTCCACATTGATATGTGTGACGGTCGAGTTTTTTTCTTGAAAATCAATATCCCATTTTTGGAAGAGTTTATTAAGTATGTCGAGCGAAGATGCACAATTTTTACAAGAATTATTAGATCAGCATGATTATGAATTGCCCAAGGTTGGCGATATCCGTAAAGGCATTATTGTTGCCATTAATAACCAGGGTGTCATTATCGATCTAGGCTTAAAACGTGACGGCTTAGTCCCCCCCACCGATTTAAGCAAATTGTCTGACGAAGACCGGGCTGCCCTCAAAGTTAACGATGAGATTCCTGTTTTCATCCTCAACACCGAACAGCCAGACAGCCTCATCGTCTCCATTAACATGGCGATGCTCAATCAAGATTGGATTGAAGCAGAAGCCCTGATGGAAAGCGGTGAGATCATTGAAGGGGAAGTGATTGGCTACAATAAAGGCGGGGCAATCATCCCTTACGGCCGTTTACGCGGCTTCGTCCCAGCTTCCCATCTCTCTGAACTAACACCTGGCATGAGTGATCGTAAACGCCAGCAAAAACTGGCGAAATTGCGTGGCGAAAAATTGCCCGTCAAGATCATTGAAGTAGACCGGCGGCGGCGGCGGCTGGTGTTTTCACAACGTGATGCGCAGAAAGAATGGGAAGAAAAACGCAAAGGCGAACTTCTAGACAAACTCAACGAAGGTGACGTTCTGACAGGACGTGTCAGTGGCTTGCGCGACTTTGGTATCTTCGTAAACTTGGGTGGCGCTGATGGTTTGGTTCACATCTCTGAACTGGCCTGGCATCGCATCGATCATCCCCGCGAAGTCGTCAAAGTGGGGGACGAAATCGAAGTTGTCGTTTTAAAACTAGACCGGCAAGAACAACGTATCAGTTTGAGCCGCAAAAAAGTACTGGCGAATCCCTGGGATTCCGTCGAAGAACGTTACGAAGTCAACCAATTAGTCGAAGGAACCATTACCCGCATTTTAGACTACGGCGCCTTCGCTGAAATCGAACCAGGTATCGAAGGGTTGCTCCACGTTTCACAGCTATCCCGCACAAACGTCGAAAACGTCCGTGAAGTGGTGAAAGAAGGTGAAACCCATTTATTGCGCGTCGTCAGCATCGACCCTCGCCGCCAACGCATTGGGTTGAGCCTAAAAGCAGTCACAGCTCAAGAACAAATTGAGTGGATGGCTGAACACATGGCACAACAAGAAGCAACCGCCGAAGTTGAAGAGGCTGTCGAAGAAAAAGTAGATGAAGAAGCCCTCGCTGCTGCGGCCGAAGCTGTAGCCGACACGGCACCAACTACAGAAGAAGAGTAAATTTATTTATGGCGAATAGCAAAGATAAGCTTGAAGTTGAAGGCACCGTTATAGAGTTGTTGCCCAATACGCAATTTAAAGTTGAATTGGACAATGGGCATCAGGTTTTAGCCTATCTCTCTGGTCGGATGCGCAAGTATTACATCCGCATCTTGCTGGGTGACCGGGTACGCCTGGAAATGACACCTTACGATCTGGAGCGCGGTCGCATCACTTACCGCTACCATCGCAACCGTCGTCCGCAAAACAACGACTAAACTTCAAGTGAAGAATTGGCGGTGAAATAACATACGACATGACATCGTCAGTTTCCAGGAACGGTCAGGAAACGACTTCGTCGTCTCATTTAATTTCCATTCCTAAGCAAACACATTTTTCAAAAGTAAAAGCCGCAGCGTCTCAACGTTGTGGCTTTTTTGGTGTTACACCAGTGAACTTTTTTGGTGTTACACCAGTGAACTTTTTTGGTGTTACACCAGTGAACTTTTTTGGTATAACACCAGTGAACTTTTTTGGTGTTACACCAGGGGTCTTTTTTGGTGTTACACCAGGGGTCTTTTTTGGTGTTACCCCAGAGGGGGGCTAAATTTTGGCTAACAAGGCTTGACGACGTAGCTCACCCAATCCCGTACTTGCAGTTTCTCCATCACACAACCACCAGCCCCAACAACGGCCGTTTCCACCCCATCCCCCTGCTCTTCAATGATACCACTCAGAATTAAACGGCCGTTCTCCCCCACATAGCTCATCAACCCATCACGCACCAACAAATTGATAATCACCGGCGCCAAAATATTGACCACAACCACATCCCAGCCCTTTTCAGCCACCTGCTCCAGCCTCCCCTCAAACAACGAAATCTGCTCAGCCACACCATTCCGCTCAGTATTCTCTTGAGCCGCCTTCACCGCCAACGGATCCGTATCAAAAGCCAGAAGCCGTACTGCGCCTAACTTGGCAGCAGCAATAGCCAAAATGCCAGAGCCCGTCCCCACATCCAGCACCGTCATGCCAGGCTGCACCATATCGGCCAACGCCCGCATACACATCTGCGTGGTAGGATGCAGCCCCGTGCCAAATGCCATGCCAGGATCAAGCGCCAACACCACATCATCCGGCTGCAAACCATCCTCGCCATCCCCCACATCCTCAATGCTAGTCCAACTGGGCTGAATCCAAATCTTACCGCCTATGCGAAAGGGTCGGTAATGCGCTTTCCAGGCATTAGCCCAATCTTGATCCTCAAGTTTACGGAATGTAGGCGGCGGGAGGGGATACAAACGGCCGTATTGGTACATAATCTCTTCAATACGCTGCCGAAGTACTGGCGTATCATTTTCCTCAGAAACGTAAATTTTGACAGTAACAGCAGGTTCTAGCGCATTGGGAGCCAGATCCGCCATGTCACCCAACTGCTCCAGCACCACACTCTCTTGATGCGCAAACGGCTTGAGCGCCTCAGCTATCGCCTCAGCCCCTTCGCCATCAGTGACAACGCTTACTTCCAGCCAATACATTTAGAGACCTAACGCATCCCTCACATGGCCAAAGAAGCCACGTTCACGCTGCGGTACCACCTCCTTACCCAACGTGTCAGCTAATTTCGTAAACAACTCTCGCTGTTCATCACTCAGCTTCTTGGGAATCCCCACATGCACCAACACATGCTGATCCCCCCGCCCCAAATCAGCCCCCCGGCCGCTGCGATCCAATTTAGGCACCCCCTGATGCCTCAACTTAAACACCTTGCCCGACTCAGTGCCAGGAGGAATAGTGAGCGTTGCTTCACCATCAATTTTAGGCACCTTAACCTCATCACCCAAAGCAGCCTGGGCTACATTAATTTCCAGGTCAATCCAGATATCATTGCCCCGTCGTTCAAAGAACTCATGTTTTGCAACGTGAATGATGACATACAAATTTCCAGGCGGGCCACCATCAACGCCAGGCGAGCCCTCACCAGATAGACGAATTTGCGTATCATTGTCTACACCAGACGGCACCTTGACTGACAGCGTACGTGTTTCTTGAATCAATTTATGCCCATGGCAGGTAGAACAAGGAGTCTCAATCACCTCACCCGTACCCCGGCAATTGGGGCAAGTTGTGACATTGACAAACGACCCCAGCAAAGATTGTTGCACCCGACGCACTTCACCGCTGCCTTCACACGCGGGGCAGCGCTTTGGCGTTGAACCTGGTTCAGCACCAGACCCGTGACAGGCAGGGCACATCGCCGGTCGCTCAACCTCAATCTCCTTCTCCACACCAAAAACCGCTTCTTCAAACGAGATTCTTAAATCATACCGTAGATCCGCCCCTCGTTTGGGACCCCGCCGCTGTCGGCGGCCACCGCCCCCAAATGCACCCCCGAAAAACTCTTCAAAAATGTCGGCCACACTGCCAAAGCCACCCTCAAAGCCACCTCCGGGAAAGCCACCCATGCCTTCCATGCCCGCATGACCAAAGCGGTCATAACGCGCTCGCATATTGTCATCAGAAAGCACTTCATAGGCTTCATTGATCTCTTTGAATTTTTCGCCTGCCCCAGCGCTTTTATTCACATCCGGGTGGTATTGGCGAGCCAAGCGGCGGTATGATTTTTTTAGTTCATCTTTGCTGGCGTTTCGGTTAACGCCAAGCACTTCGTAATAATCTCGTTTGTCTGCCATAAAACAGTGAAAACAGGTGACACACGCAAGCGTGTCACCTGCTGATAAAAATTGTGCTTATTTTAAATTATTCGCTAAATTCGCCTTCGATCACGTCGTCATCGTCATCGCCTGAAGGACCAGCACCAGGATCTCCACCAGGGAAACCACCCGCTTCAGGGCCAGCCGGCCCCCCTTGTTGTTGATACATCGCAGCACCTGCCTGCTGCAAAACATTTTGCAGCTGTCCAGCAGCATCTTTCATGGCTGCGGTATCTCCCCCTTCCAAGGCTGATTTGACAACATCAATTTGGGCTTGCACTGCGGCTTTCTGCTCCTCAGGAATTGTTTCAGCATTGTCAGCCAGGAATTTCTCAGCAGCATACACAGAAGAGTCAGCCATATTGCGGGCTTCCACATCTTCCTTGCGCTTCAAATCGTCAGCCGCATGTTGTTCAGCATCGCGTACCATTTGGTCGATTTCTGCATCTTGCAGACCGCTAGATGGAATAATTTGCATCGCTTGTTCGCGGCCAGTGGCTTTGTCTTTTGCTGTCACATTCAAGATACCATCTGCATTGATGTCGAAGGTCACTTCAATTTGGGGCACACCACGTGGTGCAGGCGGAATGCCATCCAGGATGAATTTACCCAGGCTCTTGTTGTCAGCAGCCATGGGGCGTTCACCTTGTGTCACATGAATTTCCACCTGTGTCTGGCTATCAGCGGCTGTAGAAAAGACCTGGCTCTTGCGGGTGGGAATGGTCGTATTGCGGTCAATCAACGGGGTAGCCACACCACCCAACGTTTCGATGCTTAAGGTCAACGGAGTTACGTCGAGCAGCAGCACGTCTTTCACATCACCACCAAGCACGCCACCTTGAATAGCAGCACCAACACCTACAACCTCGTCAGGATTCACACCTTTATGCGGCTCCTTGTTAAAGAATTTCTTGACAGCATCTTGAATGGCTGGCATACGAGTCATACCACCCACCAGGACAACCTCCGTAATTTCAGAGGTGGAGAGGCCAGCATCTTTTAAGGCTTGACGGCAAGGCTCGATAGAACGACGAACCAAATCTTCTGTTAGTTGTTCCAGTTTGGCGCGAGTTAATTTCAAATTGAGATGTTTTGGGCCGGTGGCGTCTGCAGTGATGTAGGGCAGATTCAGTTCTGTCTGCATCATGGTGGACAGTTCGATTTTTGCTTTTTCGGCTGCTTCTTTGAGACGCTGCAATGCCTGGCGGTCACCGCGCAAGTCGATGCCTTGATCCATTTTGAACTGCTCGGCAGCCCAATCAATAATTTTCTGATCGAAGTCATCGCCACCGAGGAAGGTATCCCCATTGGTGGATTTCACTTCAAATACGCCATCACCGACTTCCAAGATAGAAATATCGAAGGTGCCGCCGCCCAAGTCATAGACAGCGATCATTTCGTCTTTGTCATTGCCAATGCCGTAAGCTAACGCAGAGGCTGTGGGCTCGTTGACAATCCGCAGCACTTCCAAACCAGCGATTTTACCGGCGTCTTTGGTCGCCTGACGTTGGCTGTCGTTGAAGTAAGCCGGCACGGTGATAACAGCTTGGGTCACTGTTTCACCCAGGTAAGCTTCTGCATCTGTCTTGATTTTTTGCAGGATCATGGCGGAAACTTCTGGCGGGGAGTATTCGCGTTCGTTCATGACGACGCGGATATCGCCATTGGGTGCCTTGCGAATTTCGTAGGGCACATAACCACGGGCACGTTCCACTTCCGGGTCATCATATTTGCGCCCCATAAACCGTTTCACAGAGTAGATGGTGTTGGTGGGGTTGACAACAGCCTGGCGTTTTGCCACCTGGCCTACCAGACGTTCACCTGTCTTGGGGTTTACTGCAATGATGGATGGGAAGGTACGGTTGCCTTCAGCACTGGGAATAACAACGGGTTCGCCGCCTTCCATTACGGCCGCTACAGAGTTTGTTGTACCTAAGTCGATACCAATTATTTTGCTCATTATCTTATTTCCTCATTTCTTTGACGTTCATATTAACTTGTCGTTCGACGAAGGACAAATGACCAATGGCCAATTTTCGTCCTTCGTCGTTCGTCGTTGGCCAGGCATGAATGGGTCATCAAGCCATTACGCTGCGACCTTCACTAAAGACGGCCGTACAACCCGGTCGCCAATTTTGTATCCTTTTTGTAGTTCTTCGGTAACTACACCGCTTTCGTATTCGTCTGATTCTTCTTGCATGATGGCTTCATGGCAGTTGGGATCGAATGCTTCACCTACAGCTTCGATGGGAACCACGTTTAGGCTTTCCAAAATGCCAATCAATTTGCGGTTGACCATTTCCACCCCAGCAAACCAGCTGTCTTCGCTGATGGCCTCTGGCACGTTGGCCAGGGCACGTTCAAAGTCATCGATAACGGGCAGCAGGCGGGTGACCATGTCGGTTGTTGCCCGAACCTGGATGTCTACACGCTGTTTTTCCATGCGTTTACGGGCGTTGGCAAATTCTGCCTGTGAACGCATCCAGCCATCTAAGTTTTTAGCTGCTTCTTCTTTGGCAGCTTCTAACTGCTCTTCAAGGGTGGGTTCTTTTTCTTCTTCGGATTCGGCGGGAAAGTCCTCAGAAACGGCCGTTTCCTCCGCCTCATCTGCCATTACCTCAACCTCTTCTTGTGGGGTTGTTTCTTCTGCTTGTTGTTCTTCACTCACGGATTAACCTCTTCATCTACAGATATTCCTTCTGGAAGTCCTTCCAGGTAATAATCATAAACCAAATCACTCATTAAATTAGCCACATAGCGCACTGCCGCCACATTGTGTCCATACGGCATGCGTGTGGGGCCAATCACCGCCACTGTGCCGCTAAACTGCTCCACCACACCATAGCGGGACAAGATAATGGTGCAATCCTTTAGCTCTTCCCAGCGCCCTTCACCACCAATAAGCACCTGCACACCCCGGTTGTTGGTGGAATCTGTGCCAGAAATGACATCAGCCAGCAAGCTGCGCTCTTCCAGGACACGTACAGCCTGTCTAGTTCCTTCATCTTCTAACAAATTCACCAGACCATCGCGGTAAAAATTGCTAATGGCACGGCTATCGACTCGTTTGATAACGTCCAAAATCAGGTCTGTCACTTCGCTTTCTAATGTATCCAACCTTGAGCGCATGAGCTGAATTTCGTCTAAGCCAGCATTGGCAAACATCTCATTCAAGCGATCAGCCACAGTGCTTAAACGCATTTGTGGCAATGGTTCGGCCAACGTCAACATTTGCTGGGTCACTTCACCGCCGACCAACACCACAATCATCAAGACCAGGCAACCTTGTGTGGAGATGAGTTGAATATGCTTAAATCGGTTCACTCGCCACTGTGGCGCCGTAACAAAACTGGCTCCCTGTGACGTGTGTGCCAGGATCGCAGCGGCAAGCTGCATCCACTGATTCAAATCTAATCGGGATTGATGGAATTGATGCCGGATCATTTGTTGTTCATGTACGGGCAAGCGAAACTCGCCTAACAGCTTCTGCACAAAATACCGATACCCCAGTTCAGTAGGCGTACGCCCGGCTGAGGTATGAAGCTGCACCAAATATCCCAACTCACCTAGAGCAGCCAGTTCATTGCGCACCGTGGCAGAACTAACGCCCATTTCAAAGCGATCAACCAGGGTGTTTGAGCTAACTGGCAGTCCCGTTTCGATGTATGTGCGAATAACCAAATCAAGAATCCGTTCTTGCCGCTCAGTTAATGGTTGAAACATGTGGATTTTTCACGAAAAAGACGAACTGTTTAGTTCGCCCTATTTACTCATTTATTTAGGTTTAGGACTGACGATTAAATAAGTTGTGGAATGGTATCGTCAGCCCTCAGAAACGGTACCATTCACATTTGTTCAAATTATTTAGTTACCGCCCATTAGCACTCGACTGTTCAGAGTGCTAATGGTGTACTCCAAATATCATAACATGGGGATAGATCAGCGTCAAATAAGAAGCGTGTTAGATTTTCGTTGTATTATTTAATTTCCGTTCTGAAACAGTTTTAAGCGAGGTGGGATTTGATGGCGTTGGCCACATCGTAGGGGATGCCGGGCACGGAGGCGATTTCTTCTACTGTTGCCTGGCGCAGCTCGTCGAGGGAGCCAAAATGGGAGAGCAGCATTTTACGTCGTTTGGGGCCAATGCCGGGCACACTGTCTAAAATCGAGGCGACGCCCACTTTGGCACGGCGCTTGCGGTGCCCTTCGTTGGCAAAGCGGTGGGCTTCGTCGCGCACGCGCTGCACCAGGTAGAAGCCTTCTGAGCGGCGCGGCAGTAAAATGGAAACCTTTTTGTCGGGGACAAATAGTTCCTCTTCTTGCTTGGCAAGGCCCGCCAGCGGTACCTCGTTCTCAAGACCAAATGCTTTGAGTACGGTCACGGCCATGGACAACTGCCCTTTGCCGCCATCGACAATGAGCAGATCGGGCAGAAGTGCCCAGGCGGTTTCTTTTTTCTGTTTGCCGATTTGGCCAGGGTCGTGGAGTTCGCCGGCCAATGAATCTTTGTAGCGCTGGAAGCGGCGGGTGAGGACTTCTTTCATGGCGCCGTAATCGTCGTTGCCAACGGTTTTGATGTTGAAGCGGCGGTAGTCGCTCTTTCTGGGTGCGCCTTGCACAAATACCACCATGGAGGCCACTGTTTGTGTGCCCTGGGTATGGCTGATGTCGTAGCACTCGATGCGGGCGGGCGGCGCAGGTAGTGCCAGCGATTGTTGCAATTCCGACATGGCGGTGACGTGCTTGGAGCGATCTGCTTGCCACTGCTGGCGGATGGTGTTTAGGGTGTCGGCGGCGTTGCGGGAGGCCATCTCGACAAGATCTTTTTTCATGCCGCGTTGAGGAACGGTAAGGGAGACTTTGGTGCTGCGTTTCTGCTTGAGCCACGATTCAATGACCATCGCCTCGGACACTTCATGGGGCAGCAGCACTTCTTTGGGGATGTGCGCCGCTTCATCGTAGAACTGGGTGAGGAAATCTTGCAGCACGTCGGGGTCTGCTTCGTCCTCGGTGCCTTCGAGCATGAAGTATTCGCGGCCAATGAGTTTGCCATGCCGGATGAAGAAGACTTGCACACAAGCGTCGCCTTTCTCGCGGGCAAAGGCAATGACGTCTTGGTCGGCGTTAGCGGCGGAGATTACTTTTTGCCTGGCGACTATTTTGGAAACGGCCGTTAACTGGTCTCGGTACTCCGCTGCTTTCTCAAACGCCAAATTCTCAGCCGCCTCGGTCATCTTGGTTTCTATGTTTTGGATGATGTGTTCGGAACGGCCGTTTAAGAAATCCATTAGCTCTTTAATCATGGCACGGTACTGCTCTCGATTGACGGCACCGATGCAGGGGCCATGGCACAGCTTGATGTCATAGTAGAGGCAGGCGCGGCTGTCAGTGCCGGTGATATGGCGATCACAGGTGAGGTAAGGGAAGATTTTACGCAGCAGGTCGAGTGTTTGATGCACTGCCCACACTGAGGTGTACGGCCCAAAATAGCGGGAGCCATCCCGTTCCATGCGCCGCGTCACCATTACCTTGGGGAAATCATCTTGCCACAACACTTTGATGTATGGATAGCGCTTGTCGTCCTTGAGGCGAATGTTGTAGCGGGGTTGGTGTTTCTTGATGAGCGTGTTTTCCAGCAGCAGTGCTTCTAGTTCTGAATCGGTGGTGATGATTTCGATGTCAGCTACTTCGCGGCGCAGGCGTTGGGTCTTGATGGAATCGACGTGTTTGTGGAAGTAGGAGCGCACCCGATTGCGCAGGTTAATGGCTTTGCCCACGTAGATGATGGTGTTGTATTTGTCTTTGTGCAGGTAAACGCCAGGGGTGGTGGGCAATGTTTTGAGGATTTCCTGAACGTGTTCGGGAGGTGTGTAAGCCATGCGCAAGATTATAGCTCATTTGGTCGGGAAGGTGGAAGGATGAAGGGGAACGGCCGTTATCTTGAGTAACTAAATCGCTGATATAAAGCTGTGCTGTTCACCCTGTGCCTGGCGGCAGGCGTCATTAGGTTATGGTGTCGCGCGTACCAGGCTGCTGAACTGTTGCAGTTTACATAATAATGAAAGACGGATGTGTAAATCGCAATACTGGCTCCTCCCAAAGTACCGCGATGCTCCGGCGGCTGGCGCCAAAGTTGCCCATCGTCTCTGCTTGCGTTATCGTTTGACATCGGTATCTTATGGGGCAATTATGATTCTTAGCCAACATCCAGAGTATGAGAAGTATGTTGCGGATCGCGCATTTACGGAAGCGGTCTGGGTGGAGTTGGCTCTGTGGGTTGAGGAGCATGAAGCGGAAAGCCAACAATTGAAAACGGCCGTTTCGCGCTTAATCGCTCTGGGCAAGCAATACAACCAAATCATGTGGCAGGCATTTCCATTCTGCCGGATGTGTCTCGGGGGCTGCTGCGTCGTGGGTGCTTCTGAGGTGACAGCGATGGATGCCGCTGCTTTATTCGTCTTGGAGGAAACGCTACCCGAACTCCCACAGCAAACACGCCATGATGAGCGTGCCTGCATTTACCTGGGCGACCGCGGCTGCACCTGGCCTGCCCTATGGCGGCCGCTGAAATGCATGCTCTTTTTTAGCCTGGGTCGTGGCCATTGGCAGCTTGAATCTTCTGACAAACGGTATGATGAGCTACGGCAGGCGTTGCAAGCCGTACTCGACGAATCATTGCCGGCGATCATGGGGGGCTATCTGCTTGACACAGACGAACTGGCTGAGCCGATTTCGTTTGCCGCCACTTTAGCACAACGCCTGGCCACGCAGTTTTTACCGCCCCATCTCGCACGAGAGAACGGCCGTTTCCCTGCCCACACCGATTCCCGCCAACCCTTGCTAGACATCCCTATGCTCACCACACAGTTGTTGGCGGATCCACCGGACATGTGTGACCAATTTCTGTCTGATCTGGAACAGTTGGAATGGATTTTGGCCGGACATCCCGCTAATGAGGACGACCTCCTGGCAGAAATAAACGGCCGTTATGCCCCTCACCAGCACGAACACGCCGCCTATTGGCAATTGACACGATTTATCCGACAATACCAAGTAGCGAAAACAGGCGAGGAGGCTTCATGAATCTGTTAGGGTTCACACGCGAGAATGTCATGGAGAACTGATTTCTTTGAGAAACCTTGTACCTGGAAAATGGGTGTTTCGCCTCACGAGCTGTGAGGAACAAAGGGTCTTGTTAACTGTCTCCCTGGTACCAACGTCAGTTGTCATCAAAATTTGCCTGGGTATAATCGCCAGAAATCAGTGACGAAACATTATGTCATTTATCGGCAGCAACTATGATGCGACACATAACAATCATCAGCTTCATCTTCCTATTCATTTTTCTAGCAGCTTGTGGCGGGACAGAGGCGCCTGCGCTCCCTCCCACGCAAGCAGCTGCGGCCGTTTTGCCAGAAAACGACACGGTGGCAGAAACAACAGCAGCTGAAAGCCCAACGGAAACGGCCGTTCTTCCCACCGAAACACCAGCAGAGCCCTTGGCAGCCATCGTCAACGGGCAGTCCATCACCCTGTCTGAATATGAACGCGAACTGGCACGCTACGAACAAGCCCAAGCCCAGTTAGGACAATCCACAGCCAACAATGATTATCAAAGCATCGTTCTTGAAGCCTTGATTGAAAAGCTGCTGATCACACAAGCTGCCGAAGCAGCTGGCCTCATTGTCACGGAAGATATGGTCAACACAAAGATGGCAGAGCTTGAATCTGCTGCTGGCAGCACTGAACAGTTTAGCCAATGGCTAGCTCTGAACCAATGGACAGAAGCGGATTTCCGCAAAGCCCTGGCCACTGAAATGATAACTGGCCAAATGCGCGACCGCGTCACAGCCGATGTCCCCACAACCAGTGAACAGGTGAATGCCCGCTATATCCAGGTGGATGATGGCGAACTGGCAGCAACCTTGCACCAACGTATTTTGGCTGGGGATGATTTTGCCCTTCTCGCCCAACAAAACTCTCTGGATCAAATCACATCACAAAATGGGGGGGAACTCGGATTTTTTACACGAGGCTCGTTGCTCGTGCCTGAGGTGGAAGCAGCAGCGTTTGCCTTATCTGAACCAGGCGCTGTGAGTGATCTCATCTCGGTTGTCGATTCGGAAACAGGGCAAACGACTTTTTATTTAGTGCAATTGATCGAACGGGACAGGGAACGGCCGTTAACGGCGGAACTCCGCTATAGCCTGCTGCAACAAGCATATCAATCCTGGCTCAGTGAATTGTGGAGTCAGGCCACCATCGAACTTCTCATCCAAACCAATTAACCACTGGGTTGTTGACTATTTTTTGATGCATGGTTTTGTAAATGGTCAGCTAGAGCGTAAGCGTTTTTAGATTGTCATCTTTTTTGTGAACGCTTACTTAACATTTGAGATAATATTACTTTGAATCAGAAAAAATCTAGTAAAGGTTGTTTTAATGGTTGTATCAATATCATAACAGCAGCACTGCTCATCTTCGCGGGCATCGCTATCCTCACCGTTATTTTACTGATCATGTCGCCCCCCTTCCGTGAGCGGCTGAATCAGGTTAATGCTGATGTTCGGCATCAAATTGCGCAATCTTTAGCCACGCCAACGCCGCTGCCCACTCTAGCCAGTGCCGCCGCAGTCCCTACCACTGTCCGCCCGACAGCAACGCCGTTACAAGCGACCTGGACACCCCAACCGACGCCTGCCACAGCCACCATACGACCAACTATCACCCCCAAACCGACAAAGACGCCTACGCCTATCCCCACTTTCCCCACACAAACTAACACGCCTACCCAAACGCCAACGCCATCTGACACCCCCACTATCACGCCACCCGGGCCATCCCCCACCCCCAGCGCCACCCGCTCGCAATATCCATTCACCAAGTCAAATATTAGTCCGTTTTATTTGAAAGCGCATGAACATGGCTGTAATTGGGTGGGTATTGGTGGCGAGGTATTAGATTTGAATCGGAATCCTGTGCCCCCAGGCAGCTATCAGGTTCATATTTGGGGACATGGTGTGGATTCTCGGATACCGGCTGGCAGCAACTCAAATTACAGTCCATCCGGTTGGGAGCAACATTTATTCGATACCCTGGTTATTCGAGACTACAATGTGCAACTTGAATCTGCCAACGGAACGGCCGTTTCGCTCGCTTATCGGATACAAACGCGCTCAAGTTGTGAACAAAATTTGGTGCGGATAGATTTCGTGCAAAATCATTGACGGGAAAGCGTCAGGGCGTAATCGCCCCCTTCGTCAAAAAATTCGCTGATAACAATTCCCCACATCCCATCCTCATCTAACACGGTGATAAAGGTCTCAGGATGGCCGGTTGCTGTCTCATCAATTTGGTAACGGGAACGGCCGTTTGGCCCCAAAATAGTCAAGGCAAAGTCACTTTCCAATGAAATAGGCAGCAATTCCACCTGAATCGTTTCATTCTGCTGGCCTTCAAAATAATATACGACCGTGTGCTTCATATCCAAAACACCGGTAACCGTCTGCCCATATTGCATCATGCCCCGCCCCTCAGGTGTGGCCATCGGAACAGCAGACAGGCGCACCACATAATTGCCAGGTATGCCATTAAAATCACGAATTAAAAGAATGTATTGCCCATCGCTAGACAACACCATGCGCAGCGACTCTGGTTCACCTTGTAACAACTCATCTTGCGCGGCTAATCTATTCAGTTCTTGATCCAGCAGCCAAATATCTAAATCCAGAGCCGGGTCTTGTGGCTCTACTTCAAGAATCACCTCATCCCCCGCTTTCCCTTCAAAGAACCAGGTGTGGGCTTCGTATGCTTGTAACGTTTCTTGCTTACTTTCCCCGTAGGATAGATCCCCCGCATCATAGAAATTGGCGGTATCTTCTCCCCCCTCATCCAGTGACAAAGTGAATGCCCCGCCATTTACACCAAAACTGCCCACCCAAATGGTATATTCGCCCGTCACAGGCAGTTCAAATCCAGAAAGCACCTCAGCATCACCGCTGTAGCCTTCGTCTAACCCGGCCAATTGGACATCATCTGGGCCAAATAAGGTCAGCACGGCATCAAAATTCACATCTGGCGCTAAGACAATGCTGACTAAGGTTCCCGCCGCTCCGGTAAACGTCCAATATTGGCCACTCTTGGGCTGCACTTCACTTTGAATGCTTTGCCCCAATTCAATGTACCCTCCGCCGCTAAATTGAGGAGTCTCAGACTGGGACAAGGTCAGTTCATAGCTGCCCCCTTCCCCAAAGAAATCACTGACTTCAACGACATAAACACCCGCTTGGTTTAAGAATAAGTCGGTGGCGGTTTCAATGTCGCCAGCAAAGCCATTATCAATACGAGACAGGGTCTGCCCGGTGGGATCAAACAGGCTTAACGTCATATCCAGATTTTCAGCAGCCGGGTTTAACGTGATTGTGGTATAGACCGGGTCTGATATCGTGAAGGTCCACACATCTTTTACGCCAAAGTCTAAACGGCCGTTTACCGATACGCCAGGTTCTAATTCACCGGCAACCAACAACCGCCCCTCGCTCAACGTGACCTCTCTATTCAAATCAAACACCCGAATCGAATCCGCCATCTGAATAAATAAAGGTAAATAACGTTCCCAATCTGGTAATGGGGTGCTAAACACAAAAAGAGGTTGAAGATTCTCCTCCGATTCCTCTCCAACCTTTTGCGAAAACAGGTACACTCTTGTTACTAAATTCTGACCATTGCCATCTGGAAAGAGAACAGGATTGCCTAAAACATCAACATAGGCTCCCATCATGCTGCCACTCTCCACCGGCATAATTTCACTCACCACTTGATTTTCAGCGCCCAAATGGCGGATCAACGCAGACAAATTTGTCACGGGAACATCGGCCTTTGCTTCAAAATTCGTGACCAATCCGGCGGCAAAGGCACCCACTTGAATGTCTTTGTCAGCCAGAAGAGCTGCGCCGGTGCGAGGATTATTTGTTGCTAAAAGGCTGATCAAACCAACAGGGCTTTTTAATGCTGTCGTATCTAGTTGAATTTCGCCAGACATATCAGCCCAATCGGCGGGAATGGCCATTTGCATGCCGTACGTTTCATCCCCAATGGATTCCCAATTATTCAACAAGAAACTTGTCGGTTCGGGGGTTGGTTTGGGCGGCGGGGCGGGGGTTGGTTTGGGCAAGTTTGTAGCTGTAGGGAGCTGCTCTACACCAGAAGCAGGAATCGTGACTGCTGGTTCAACAGCCAGATTTCCATTCTCTGGTGAAATAGGATTGCAGGCAACTGTAACAAACAGGAAGCCGACAACCAGGCACGACAAGCCTTTGTTCTGCATCAATCTCCTCGGTTGTGTCGATGATCAGGCAGTTTACTGATGGGAAGGAACGGAAATTGAATAATACAACGAAGCCGTTTCCTTAATGACCCTCTAAAAATTAATCCCCGTTTTTCCCGGGTATAGGTCACTTGAAGCGCATCCATCAATTCCGTAGCTTATTTAATCATCAGCCCTAAACAGCCATTTACATTTATTCAGTAATCGATGCTTCTGCAGGTACTGCCCAATCGCTCCCGATAATGATGAGCAAATCATAATCGCCATCCGGAGAATGCCCGTTGCTGACGTTGAGCGGTGGTATGCCCATCAATTGAATCAGGTAGCGCGATGTATTAGGATGATCGCCGTAATCTATAATTTGTGTCGTGCGATAAGCAGCAGAATCGGCATTTCCGATTTCGGTTACATTCACACCTTGTGAACGCAAATAGGTTTGCGTGACACCTGCTAGTCCATATTCAGCAGTGCCATTGTGTACTGCAACTCGAGCCTCTTCAGCAGCCATGAGTTCCGGTAAATTCTGAATGTCTGGCGTGGGTACGACAGGTGGGGCAAAGAGTTCATTGCGTAATTGGCGAATGGTTTCTCGATTGGGAACCAAGACCTGACGACCATCGGGTGTGGTCTCAGCATAAACGTAATCGTAGCCGATAACGGCCGTTCTAATGCTTTCTCGGGGAATATCTTGAGCCAACAAAGCTAGCTGAATTGCTTCTTCTGGCTTCATGTTCGTCCGCACATTGTCCTGCAGGATCTGCCACAGTTCTGGCGCACGCACCGCCAGTTGAGGGAGCATATCCAAGCTCAGCACCTTGTCCCGAACCGCCATCACCACAGCTTGCTGTCTGCCTGCCCGATCCACATCGCCGCCCAGGGTTGCTCGCGTTCGAGCATACTTAAGCGCTGTTTCACCATCCATCTGGTGAGTGCCGGCATCAATTTGGAAAGGATCATACCCATAACAACGATCCGGGTATGTCTGATCATCAATGTCTTCCGGCACATCTATCTCCAAGCCACCTATTTGGTTGACCACTTCAATAAATGCGTCAAAATTAACTGCCGCAAAATAATCAATTTGTATCCCTAGAAATGATTCAACTGTTTCTACAGCCAAAGCAGGTCCCCCACCCGGATACTCGTAAACCTCGCCATAGTAATGTGCTTGATTGATGCGATCCACATTGAATCCAGGTATCTCTACCCACATATCTCTAGGCAAAGACATGATACCCGCAGATAAGCCCACCGGATCAACGGTTAACAGCATCATGCTGTCGGTGTGGGTTGGCCCCTCTTCACCACAGCGTTGATCAATTCCCAGCATTAAAATGGTGATACGTTCTGTTTTCTGCCAGGGTTGGAAGGAATCTGGAGAAAGATCTAGGGCTGGAATTGCAGCGCCATTACTGTTTGTAATTTGAGGCTGACTGCCAGAAACGGCCGTTTCCGGTAATGTTTCTTCAACCAGGGAAAAATCTGGCTCTGTCGCTTCATAACTAGAAACGAGGCCACGCACAAAATTAAATAAGAGAACGGAACTCCCCACTACAAAAATAAGTAAAACTATTGCCAAGGGCAGTAACGCCCATAAGGGCAAGCGCACTCTTGAACGGGGTCGCCGGTTACGAGAATTCGATGTCATACATTCAAACCTTGCCACAAAATGAAGTAGGCATTATAGCATAACTGCGTCACGGTTAAAATTTGAAAGCAAAAATGGGTAAAAAAATGACCAGGCAAAGTCCATATGCAGCTTTTGACGCTCACTCTACCCTGACTTATAATGCGAGATATTTTGTGAAAAAATGGAACCAATAACTTTATGAACGAAAAAGAAAACAAATCATTACCTTCTGATCTTTACACAGAAGAGTATTTTTTAACCGCCTGCGAAGGGTATGACGTATTCATCGAATCAGAAGGTGTGCAATTATCGCGCCGTTTACGAGATTCGTTTACGATGGCCGAAGTTGAAGCGGGTATGCGCGTGCTGGATATAGGCTGTGGGCGCGGTGAAATTGTGCGCTATTGCATGGATCAGGGCGTTGAAGCCTATGGCATAGATTACGCTCTGGCAGCTGGCAAAATGACCCGTGATGTCATTGACGCTGAACGGCAAAAAGTTGCCCAGTCAAGTGGCGATACGAAAGAGATCAAAGCGGGCGTATGCCTTGCTAATGCCAAAAAACTCCCCTTCCCTTCAGGTTATTTTGACCGCGTGTTAATGTTTGATGTGGTAGAGCATCTGTATCCCTGGGAACTGCATGAGACGATGTTGGACGTGCGGCGGGTGTTGAAGGATAACGGCCGTTTCATCATCCACACAGCCCCCAACCGTTGGTACGACAAATACGCCTACCCTTGGGTACGTCGTTTCCGCATCCTGACGGGTGAAGGCGACAAATACCCCAAAGATCCACGCGCCATCACACCCGTCAATCAAGATGTCCACGTGAACGAGCAGGATATACGCAGCATAAAAAAAGTGCTCGAAGGCGCTGGTTTCACAGGCAAAGTGTGGTTAGATTCCCCCCCTCAAAATCGACAAGAGAATTTCATCCTTGCTGGTCTGCGCTACATCGCCTTCAACATTCCCCCATTCCGGTGGTTCTTTGAACGTGAAGTGTTTGCCGTCGCCCAAAAGAAATAGGGAGACGCCAGGTCTAGTTATGTAAACACCGCTGCCATTAACCGAGGCAAAACATGCACTACATCATAGATGGCCATAATCTCATCGGCAGCATGCCCGACATCTCGTTAAAAGATCCCAATGACGAGGTGAAACTTGTCTTGCGTATCAAAAGCTGGCTGGCTGAAAGTAAAAAACGACAAGTCACCCTTTTTTTTGATAGCGGCAGTCAGGGCGCTCCAGTTAACCGTCTTTCCAGCCGCCACCTCAAAGTCATCTTTGCCCCGGTGGGGAAAACGGCCGATTCTCTCATCATTCGTCACCTGCATAAACTCAAAAATCCACGAACCTACACCCTGGTCACCAGCGACCAGGAAATTGTTCGCGCCGCCAAATCATTGCGCATCGCGGCCATGCTGTCGGAAGAGTTCGTGCAACGGATGGGCTTCATGTCCCCGGGAAAAGCAGGTAAAATAACAGAAGAGAAACAAACACCGGAACCTGAAAAACCGGAGCAACCTATAATCAGTGAAGCTGAAGTGCAAGAATGGCTTGACCTGTTTGGCCCTGTGCCCCAACGCCCCAAAAGACAATCTCGGTCAAAAAAGAGGGCCACAGCCCAACCACCAGCGCCCCAGAAAAAAAAGCCGACTTTGCGTGTGGCCAAAACCGATGATGAAGCTCGCCTTGATCAGGATGAAATTGACCTTTGGCTAGATTTGTTTGGTTCCAATCAGGAAAATTAGTATTTTATGAGCCACCTGTTGCTGCCGTGACCCTGAAATCATAGACAAGCAGCAAACGTTGATTTGGTCATGGTTCTACACTGGCATAAGCGGATGGTATCAAGTATCATCTGCTCAACTTTTATGGACAGAAAAGCAGAACGAGTATTCTACGATGTTGTTTTAGAGGATCTGGCTCAAGTCAGGCAGTTTGTGCGCGAAACGGCCGTTTCTCAGGGTTATGATCCAACAGCAATCGGTGAATTTTTTGTGGCCGTAAACGAAGCTGTTGTCAACATCATCCAGCATGGATATCAAAACAGCCCAGGCAGCATCACCGTGATGCTCACAAGCTCTCCCCAATCCCTCACAGTCACCCTGTTAGACAATGCACCCAGCTTTGACCCCACCATCGTTGCTAGCCCTGATATAACATTGCCGCTGGCAGAACGGCCGTTTGGCGGCATAGGCGTCCACATCATGCGCGAGTTCTGCGATAAAATCCATTATCAAAGAAACGCACACGATAAAAATGAACTGACTTTAATTAAATATGTTTGAAGGAGGATATGATGATAAATATGGTAGTTGATGCAGTCACCGGGTCTGTTCCCGTGACCTTGCTTCGTCTTGAGGGGGAACTAGACGCCTCCAACTATGAAACGCTAAGCGAAAAAGCGCAGTCGCTTCATCGCAGTGGCACACGCAATTTACTGCTCGATCTAGAGAAATTATCATTCGTTTCCAGTGCTGGCCTGGTCGGAATACACAGCATAGCACTCATCATGCGTGGCGAGTCGCTCGACAATTCTCAAGAAGGCTGGCATGCCTTCCACGCCATCTCCCAAGACCTGAAAAAAGCAAGCGGCCAAGAACAACATTTCAAGCTGCTCAAGCCCCAACCGCTCGTGAAAAAAGTTTTGGACACAGCCGGATTTACCAAGGTGATGTCCGTTTTTGATGATGAAGAAACGGCCGTTGCCTCATTCGGGTAAAAAACAAGAGAATAGAGATTGGAGCTTGTCCCCGCTTTACCCTCCAATCTCTAAACTCCCCAATCCCTGATGAAAAAAATCTCCTTACACGGCTTTGGCCTGTTTTCAGACAAATCCCTGCGCAAAAAATACCAGGCAGGTGAAGTCATCTTTAAGCCTCACGACCCATCTAACCACATCTATATTGTGGTTGAAGGGAAATTGCGCTTTTCGATGTATGGCAACGATGTCGATTTTTTCACCACGGGTGACTTATTTGGCGAAATGGGCGTAGTAGAGAATCGACCACGGCATGGGCTGGTAACGGCCGTTACCAACTGCACCCTCATCCTCATCAGCCGCCCTCATTTTGACACCCTGATCCGTGAGCAGCCTGACTTTGCCACCCGCGTCATGGCCATCATTTCCACGCGGCTGCATCGGCGCACAAAAATTGAACTGAAGAAACGCAGCTTGGAGCGAGAATTGGCCATCGGGCACAAGATGCAGTTAGCCCTACTTCCCCAAACGACACCACAAATTCCTGGTTGGCAGTTTGCCACCCATTATCGATCCGCCTGGCAAGTGGGCGGCGACTTTTACGATTTTATTGTCCGCGACGATGACCCCAGCAAACTATGTTTAGTCATCGCAGACGTGACCGGCAAAGGCGTGCCGGCAGCCCTGCTCATGGCAGTGGCTCGAACCTTACTGCGTGCCGAAACTCGAAAAGGGCAATCTGCGGCTGACGTAGTGCAACGTGTCAATGAAGTCATCACCAACGACAATCGATCCCCGTTATTTTTGAGTACGCTGTATGCCATTTTAAACGTGGAAAGCGGCTTGCTCCAATATGCCAGTGCCGGTCATGATCCGCCATTCCGCCTACGCCACGACACCAAAGAAATTGAAGTGCTGCCCTCCTCAGGCTTTTTGTTGGGCGCATTTTCAGGCGTATCCTTTAGCCAACAAGAAGCAACTTTAGCCGTTGGCGATGTTCTGCTGCTTTATACGGATGGGGTGACAGAAGCGCGAGATAAACACGGCCGTTTCTTTGGCGACGCCCGTTTACGCGAAGCGATACTAGCCTCAGCAGATGGCAGTGCGGAAGAGATCGTATCTGGAGTGGTAACGGCCGTTCACAACTTCATCGGTTCAGCCACCCAATCCGATGATTTAACCATGGTCGTGGCCAAACGCCTCAGCTAAATACACATCCACAACAAAGTTACGGCATTGATAGAAGCGCACGAACCTGCTATCTAGTACAAAGGCCAAATCAACGGCAGCACCGTCACCACCAGCAGCAGCATCAGCAAATTTAAACCAACCCCTAAACGGCCGTAATCTGAAAACTTATAGCCACCAACACCAAATACCAACACATTCACCTGATGTCCAACTGGCGTCAAAAAAGATGTCGAAGCCGCCAGCACCGTCGCCATGACAAACGGTTGAGCATTCACCGCCAGACTAAAAGCAACATCAATCGCAATGGGCACCATCAGCACCGTCGCCGCCGCATTAGAAACAACCTCCGTTAAAAGCGCCGTCATGATAAAGACACAGGCCAACACCACAATGACCCCCCACGAGCCAGTCCACCGCACCACTTGCTCCGCAAGCAATTGCGCTGTGCCGCTCGTTTCCATGGCAATTCCCAGAGGGAGCATCCCCGCAATGAGAAAAACTGCTTTCCAATCGATAGCGCGGTACGCCTCCTCCATGCTAATCACTTGAGTAACGACCATGGCCATCGCCCCCGCTAACATCAAAGGGGCAATAGGAAACAAGCCAGTAGCCGCCAACACCACCACTACCAACAAAATTGCTAAGGCACTACGCGCTTTACGCGTACGCCGCAGCTCAACCTTCGGGGATTCCAAAGCCATTAAATCAGGGTCATTTAACAATTGGTCAAACTTTTCACTGGGCCCCTGAACCAGCAGCGAATCACCAAACTGCAAAGAGAGATCACCTAAAGACGCAACATGCTCCTGACCTTTGTGTCGAATCGCTAAAACCGACAAACTGTAATGTTTGCGAAACCCAATTTCTTTGAGCGATTTGTTCTCAAAACGAGAGTTTGGCGCCAACGTCACTTCCGCCAGGTGGAATTCGTCAGCATCCCCTTCTGGACGCCACTGAACGGCCGTCCAATCATCCACATCTTGCAGCCTGTAACGACGACGCGCATTGACAATATCCTGCGGCGCACCTTCCAGCAAAAGCACATCACCGTGCGCCAATTGATACGATTCCAGCGCACTAACCAGAACCTTATTTTGATGCCGGACATACAAAACATTTAAGTCAAAATTTTCGCCAATACCCGTTTCTGAAAGAGTTTGTCCCAATAACGAGGAGCGCTCGCCAATACGCAATTCTGTTAAAAAGTCTCGCACACGGTATTGCCTGGATAAATCTCCGACTGGTGTGCGATCCGGCAATAAAAACCGACCGACTAACATCATATAGGCTATGCCTATCGCCAAAGCCAGTAAACCAGTCGGCAAAAAGTCAAAAAAGCCAAATGGCTCCACGCCGTAAGTTGCCATGATGTCCGTGGCTAAAATATTGGGGGGCGTGCCTATCAAAGTCATATTGCCCCCTAACAAAGCCGCAAAAGCCAAGGGCATCAACAGGCGTGAAGTGGGAATTTGCAGCTTACGGCCAATGCTAATCACCGCGGGCATTAAAATGGCCACCGCTCCAATATTGTTCATGAAGGCCGACATCAAACCAACCATCAGCATCAATAACAACAGTAAACGCCGCTCACTCTGCCCAACTAATTTGAGCATCGCCTGAGCAATAGAATCGGCAACCCCACTGATTGAAAGTCCGGCGCTGATGATAAAAACAGCCCACACCGTCACCACTGCTGGGCTGGCAAAGCCTGATAATGCCTCTTGAACAGAGACGAGGCCGGTCGCAACCAAGGCCAACAAAACGAGCATCGCTACCACATCAACCCGCAGTTTTTCTGTCACAAATAAGACAACTGCGCCAATCAATATGAGTAAAACTAGAATGTTATCTAATTCAAGCATCTCTGATCAGACCACCTACGGGTCATAAGCCCTCCTTTTTAGGAAATGACACGGAAGGCTTAGCGTTGATGATGAAATAAGTTGTGGAATGGCATCATCCACATTTTATTATTGAGATTAGTATAATCTATTTGCTAATGAATTGGGTAAAAAACAGAAGCATCTATTCAAGCGTGCTTCATTGATGCGGTCTGTACAATAAAGACACCTTCTCCCTGTGACTCTTTAAAGATGAGGGCGTCATCCGTCGTGTAGGTTCAAATACCCTGGCCGGCCAACAACAAGGTTTGCCGGACAGATCAAGCAATGGTACCCTTTCAATTATTTGAATTATTTTTTCCATTGGCACAAAACCGATGACATTTCCAGTAGATCCCACTCTGCTACCCTTTTTTGAACCACGCAGCATTGTTCTCTTTGGCGCTTCAGCTAGGCCAACCAGTTTAGGCTTTGGCGTGGCGCGTAACTTAGTGCAAAGCGGTTATCCGGGCACTATCCATTTTGTCAATCCAAAAGGGGGGCTGTTGATGGAACGGCCGTTACACAGCAGCCTTTCCTCCATCCCGGATCCCATCGACCTGGCCATTCTTCTCATCCCTGCTAAATTCGCTCCGCAAACATTGGCTGCATGCGGCCAACGGGGCATTCGCGCCGCCATTATCGCCTCCGGCGGTTTCCGCGAAACTGATGAAGCAGGTGCTGCTTTAGAAGCTGAATGCCTGCGAATAGCTGAACAGTATGAAATCCGTGTGATTGGCCCAAACTGCATCGGTTTATTGGATACCCATTTACCGCTCGATACCACCTTTTTGCCGCCACCTGGCTCCACTCCCGGCGACATTGCCTTCATCAGTCATTCTGGTGCTATCTGCGCCGCCATCATCGACTGGTCCGTGGGGCAAGGCTTTGGCTTCTCGCGGCTGGTAAGCCTGGGCAATCAGAGCGATGTCAGCGAAACTGACATGCTCGCCCCCATCGCCAGCGACCCGCACACCAAAGTGGTGACGATGTATATGGAAGGGGTGAAAAACGGCCGTTCTTTCGTGCAACAAGCCAGCCAAATCACCCCAGAGAAACCGATCATCGCGCTCAAAGTAGGCCGCTTCGCCAGTGGACAGCAAGCCGCCGCCTCACATACCGGTGCCTTAGCTGGCAGCGAATCTGCCTTCAACGCCGCTTTCCGACGGTCAGGCGTCCTTCGCGCCCACAGCAGCGAAGAGCAGTTCGACTGGGCAAAAGCACTGGCCTGGTGTCCACTGCCGTCAGGGCGCAGCGTAGCTGTGCTGACCAACGCTGGAGGTCCGGGTGTCACCGCGGCCGACGCCCTGGAAGCCCACGGCTTAAACCTGGCACATTTAAGCAGCGACACACTCGCCCAGATGCAAGCTCTCCTGCCTCCCTTCGCCAGCCTGCACAACCCAATCGACATGTTAGCCTCGGCCTCACCTACTGACTACGCACAATGTTTGCGAGCAGTCTTGGCCGATGAAGCAGTTCACAGCGTCATGGTAATTTTGCCACCGCCGCCTATGTTTAGTGCCGGAGCCGTGGCTAAAGCGCTCATCCCAGTCATCACCACATCCGACAAACCAGTTGTGGTAGCGTTGATGGGCGGCCGCCTCATTCCAGAAGCAGCGCAGCATTTCCGGGCTGCCCAGGTGCCTGAATATCCCTTCCCTGAACGAGCTGCCAGCGCGTTGGCAGTATTGGCGCAGCGAGCTGAGTTCTTAGCGCAAAAACCACAAACACACGTCACCTTTGCTGATGTGGAGACCGACCTTGTGCATCACCTGTTGCCCAAAGATGAAATCTCACGCAAAGGCACCAAGGCACAGAACAGTTTAAGGGAAAAATCTGTGCCCTTTGCGCCATCTGCGGTTACAAAAACCTATCCCTTACCTACGACAATTATCAATCAAATGTTACTGGCTTACGGCATTCGTGTTCCGCCACTAGAACTAGCTAATTCCGCGGAAACGGCCGTTGCTATCGTTAAAGATCTCGGTTATCCAGTTGCCCTCAAAATCGCCTCGCCCGATATTCTGCACAAATCCGACATGGGCGGAGTAGTTCTCAACGTGACCTCGCCCCAAGCCATTGCCAAGAACTTCACACATCTGATGGCCAAAGCGCAAGCAGCCTATCCAGAGGCAACCGTCCACGGCGTTCACATACAGCCTATGATTCCCGAAGGTCAAGAAGTCATCGTGGGCGCCGTGCAAGACCCGCAGTTTGGTCCCGTGGTGATGTTTGGTTCTGGCGGCGTGGAGGTAGAAGGGCTGCAAGATGTGGCCTTTGCGCTGGCACCACTCACAGAAACAGACGCCCATTTTCTGCTCAACAACACGTGGGCAGGCAAAAAACTGGCCGGATTTAGAAATATAGAAGCAGGAGATAAAACGGCCGTTCTCGACACCCTCTATCGCTTAGGCCAACTAGTCGCCGATTTTCCTGAAATTGCAGAAATAGAAATCAACCCGCTGCGGGTTTTGAAAAACGGCGTCTATGCCCTCGATGTGCGGGCAACCGTTGACGCTAGTCGTTGAGAGGCATTATACCAAACCGAAAACGCTACGGCGCAATCTTAATAAAGTCTGTCGCCACCCAGCCTTCAATGCCATCAGTGGTACGCACCAAAACCCAGGTATAGCCATCAGCATCCGTGCGCTCTGGCAGCACCGTCAGCGAAGTACCATCCAACAGCCATTCCAGGTCTGGCGCAGACGTGCTGGGTTCTTGACGTAGATAAACACCCACCCCACTCGCCACAACGGCCGTTTGCAGTTCAGGTTCAGGCGTATCAGTGGGCGCAGGTGGATCAGTTGGGATTGGTGTCACCGAGGGCAGCACCGTCACCTGCGATTCCGGGAACGGCACCGGGGTAGGACTGTTAGCAGCTGGGGGCACATCTTGTTCGCTGCCTGCCGGCGTCTCCGCAGCCATCACCGGTTCAGATTCAGGCGTTTCTACAGCCATTGTAGGGGTCAGTTCAGGAGCAGCAGCTTCTGTACCAGCAGACAAAAACGAATCAATTCCCAGAAAAACCAGGCCAACAATCAAAGACAAGGCTGCCCAAACGAGATACTTCTGCATCGAACGCTTATTTCTCAATTGGCCAAAGCCATACGCCTCCCGACGCGCCTCCCTATGCAATGATAACGCCTGCAATCCAAAGAATAAGGCAATCAAAATGCCAATAGAACCTAGAATGAAAATAATTACACTAACAAAGGCTTGCACAACTACTCCTTCAACAGTTCCTCCACCTCTACTTTAGCCAAGCAAAGACACTTTGGCAAGTCAACACAATGCGTAGGCACAGAAACTAAATAATCCGACAAAGCCATTTCCCTTTACCATTCCTTGAAACTAACAATGCCATGCCATATTTTATGGCATCGTCACTGCTTATGACAACAGAACCAAGAAACAAAGAAAAGACCCCTTTCGCTCTTGATCCCGTTCATCCTTTGTGCCTTTGTCTTATTTTTTCTGCTTCACCTCTTCCCACAACAGATCAATGCCCGCCAAATCTAACTGCGAAATATCAATGTCTCGTTCAGTAGCCAACTGCTCCACCTGACGGAAACGATGGCTAAACTTCAAATTGGCTCCACGCAGGGCACTCTCGGCATCCACATCCAGCCAACGCGCCAAATTGACAGCAACGAAGAGCAAATCCCCCAATTCATCCTGGCGTTCGGCTGGTGTATGCGCCTCTTGTAATTCGCCAATTTCCTCAGCCAACTTGGCATAGACGCCGGTGATACTAGGCCAGTCAAAGCCAATTTGAGCCACGCGGTCTTGCAGTTTCTGTGCTCGCGCTAGAGCAGGCAGTGCCCCCGGGATATTATCCACCAATGATTTCGAGCGACCGGCCTTCTCTTCCTGCTTGATAGCTTCCCAATTGCGCAAGACCTCATCGCTATCTGTCACATCCCATTCACCCCAAACGTGCGGATGACGATGGCGCAGCTTGGCATCAATGCCGGCAATCACATCTGGCAGACAGAAAATCGCTTCCTCAGAGGCCATTTGCGCCTGCATCACCAGATGATAGAGCATGTCGCCTAACTCTTCGCACAGCAAAGTCTCATCCTGCATATCCAGCGCTTCTAATACCTCGTTAGCTTCTTCCAAAAAACTAGGGCGCATACTTTGCGGCGTCTGCTCCTGATCCCAGGGACAGCCTTCCGGGCTGCGCAAAATGGCCACGGTCTCTGCCAAACGCGCCAACGAAGCAGGAACGGGCAGCGCCGGCACCATCAAACTCGTCAGATGGCTGATATGTTCGCTGCGGTCGATGGCGTACAACGGCACCTCTTCCACGATTTCTTCCAACGTGCCAGCCGCATGAATGAGTTGAACGGGGTGTTCTTCAGGGTAAACGGCCGTTAACACCAGTTTCAAATCACTAGCTACCAGACGGCTATAAACCTGGCCTAGCAGCAGAGGTGCGTCTGGGCTAACAGGCGGGTAATGAAACGCGAGCAGTTCCAGCGCATCAAAGAGTTGTAAACCAGCCAGGCCATCAAGGGAAACGGCCGTTAACGTGGGTTCCAAAAAGCTCAATCCAGGCACAATCCTCACGGTCACGCCAGCTTCCTGCGCCGCCGTGGCCAACGCCGTCACCGTCGATTCCCCCATGTGTGGGTGCCCCGGCACAGCATAAACCACATCACCGCTTTTCGCCTTCGCTAACAGCTCCGCCACAATCGTCTCGTACACCTGCTCAAAACTGTCAGCTGCTTCATAAATGTAGTCAAATCCGACCACCGTCACCTTCTCCGGCAAATCAGCCACCGCCGGATGCCGAATCGTGCGTAAATAAACCGTCCCCGCCGCCGACAACACCTGCCACGCCTCTTTCGTAAGAAAACGGCCGTTTCCTGGTCCCAAACCAACTACCGTAATTGTCATATCACCATCTCAAAACTAACCAACAACCAATGCCCAATAGCAAAAAAAACACCCCGAGCTTGTCAAGGGTTCATAGCGTATTCATCCTGAGCCAACTCACATCCAAAGTAACCGTCTAAAAATTAATCCCCGTTCTTCCTGGGCAAAAATCACTTGAAACACATCCATCAATTCCACAACTTACTTATGAATACACACAAAGCAAAAAGGCGAGTCTTATACTCGCCTAATTTTCATATACTAACAATCACTAATCGTCAATCGACAATCATCAATCCAAAACCATTTAACGTTTAGTGTAAGTCGGAGCCTTACGCGCACGTTTCAAACCTGGTTTCTTGCGCTCCTTGATGCGAGCATCACGGGTCAGATGACCACTAGCACGCAGCGCCCCACGCAGATTCTCATCATATTTCACCAGAGCGCGTGCCAAACCCAAACGGACAGCACTCGTTTGCCCTGTGACACCGCCACCTTGAATAAGGACAGTCACATCAACCTTGCCCATCAACCCAGTATCGACCAGCGGACCAGTCAAAGTTTCATAATCACCAAAGCGCGGGAAAAAATCCCTAACATCTTTGTCATTCACAGTGAATTCACCGTGGGCATCGCCATCCAGGTAAATACGAACCCGGGCAGATGCACGTTTACGACGACCAATACCTTCGTAATATTGTCTATCAGCCATTTGTCTCTCCTATAGCTCCATCGGAACGGGTTGCTGCGCAGCATGTGGATGCTCAGGCCCAGCATAAACCTTCAGCTTCTTGAACATCTTGCGACCCAATTTATTCTTCGGCAGCATACCCTTCACAGCCAACTCGACAGGACGTGTGGGGAAGCGTTCCAACTGATCAGCCAATGTAATTTCCTTCAAACCACCAGGATAGCCAGAGTGACGATAATATTTCTTCTTCTCCAGGCGCTGCCCAGTCACATGAATTTTCTCAGCGTTAATAACAACAACATAATCACCACAATCTACATGAGGCGTAAAAGTGGGCTTATGTTTGCCGCGCAAAACAGCGGCAATTTGGGAAGCCAAACGACCTAAAGTCTGACCTTCCGCGTCTATGATATACCAGCTGCGTTCTACCTCAGCTGGTTTTGCTACATATGTTTTCATCCTGCTATTCTCCGTATGTTACAGACACCAGGGTCAGACCCTGCGCCGGGGCAGCTGCGCCAGACCGGCTGCGGTCACATGCCGCCAGTGCTGCTTCAAACATTTCTACCGTCCAACCTCCTTCACCCACCATTTTCAAACTGCCCACTATGCTGCGCACCATCCGGTACAAAAAAGCATTGGCCACCATGGTAAAAACAAGCAACTCATTTCGTTTCTCCCATTGTGCCGCAAAAACCTCCCGAACAGTGACAGTTCCTTGGGGCGGCTGCCCAAAGGTGGCAAAGTCATGGATACCTATCAAACAGTTCGCTGCCTGATTCATCCGTTCCCAATCGAGCGGTTTGGCTACATGCCAACTTCTCCGTCTGCGTAAAGGGCTGCGCACAGCCGCATTGTAAACGTAATATTCGTATGCCCGTTTCCGCGCATCGAACCTCGGGTGAAAGCTTGGTTCTGCTTGGTCTAATTGTAAAATTGCAATGTCGGCCGGTAGATTCGCGTTGAGCGCACGTTGTAAATCGGCTACAGTGTGACGCCACTCACTGTCGAAGCTGATGACCTGGCCTGTTGCATGTACACCACTGTCCGTCCGACCCGATCCCGTAATAGTGACTGGTTCTCGGACAATTTGGCGTAAGACGCGCTCCAATTCACTCTGAACAGTTGGCTGCTCTGCTATTTGGCGTTGAAAACCAAAATAGTCCGTGCCATCATACTCCACCAGAGCGCGAAACCGTGCCAAATGTTAATCCTCGTCATCCACCAGCATCAGGATGGCCATGTCAGCATTGTCACCAGGACGTTTGCCAATTTTGACCATGCGGGTGTAACCACCGGGGCGATCCTGGTAACGGGGAGCCACATCTTCAAACAACTTCCGAACCACGTCCACATCTTCAGTCACGCCATCTTCATCAGTAAAAGTGCGTGTTTTCGGTAAACGGGAAGCTGCCAAACGACGGGCATGTACCGCTGCTTCAGGATTATTTTCGCCTTTGGCCAGGCCGCGTTTCGCCAGCGTAATCATTTTTTCCGCCGCTGGGCGAATGGTGCGAGCCTTGGCTTCAGTGGTAAGGATTTGCTCGTAGCAGATGAGATCCGCCACTAAATTTTTACGCAGTGCCGTGCGATGTGCAGAACTGCGATTCAGTTTACGACCATGTACTCGATGTCGCATTGCTCTTACCTCATTCTTACAACCTGAAAAACGAGCCAATCAACACTCGGTTTTCAGAAATATTTCCAAGTTCGTAGTGACCGCTTTAGCCATCATGATGACTGAAGTCACCGCTACAAACAAATGGAACTGGGAGAATAACGGCCGTTATGCCGCCTGTCCCTCTTCTTCATCCACAAGATAACCCTTAGAACGTAACTGTTGTTTCAGTTCGTCCAAAGATTTCTCACCAAAGTTGCGGATGGCCAACATCGTCTCTTCGCCACGTTCCAGCATATCCAGCATCTCACCAACCTTAGTGATGCCCGTACGTTTCAGAGAATTGAACACGCGCACACTCAAATCCAAAGATTCAATCGGAGTGTCATAGACTTCATTCGGAATCGCGCCTTCTTCTTCAACCTCTTCTTCCACAGGCAGGAACGTTTCTTCACTAACACCGCCAATCGGACGCAAATACTGCATCATGATTTGAGCAGACTGAGCCAAAGCCTCTTCCGGCTTAATCGTCCCATCCGTCCAAATCTCCATGATAAAGCGGTCATAATCAGCCACCTGACCCACACGCGTCTTTTCCACTTCATAATTCACGCGCCGAATCGGGCTAAAAATCGCATCAACTGGCAGCTCACCAATCGGCAAACGACCACGCTGTTCAGCAGGAGAGTACCCGCGACCAGTCTCAGCCGTCATTTCAATTTCCAAAAATGCATCATCAGAATCTACGGTAAACAGATATAGATCAGGATTGAAAATCTCAACCTCCGGCGGGATCTGCAAGTCAGCCGCCGTCACCACACCAGCACCATGAACCTCAAGACGCAAACGAGCCATATCAGTGTTATGCAATTTCAGGCGAAGTTTCTTGATGTGCAGAATCAACTGCATCATATCTTCACGTACGTAAGGAATCGCAGAAAACTCATGGGGCACATCCGTCACCCGAATAGATGTCACAGCCGCACCTGGCAAAGAAGCCATCAGTACGCGACGTAAGGAATTCCCCACCGTCGTACCATATCCTCTTTCCATCGGACCCACGACAAACTGACCATACTCTTGTGACATGGCCGTACTTTCAATCTTCGGTAAAATCAAATTACTTATAGCCAACGAAATACCTCCCTTCCCTAGCTAAAAATTAAAACCAGCCACACAACACTAACGGGAGTAATACTCAACAATCAACTGTTCATTCAGAGACACATCAATATCCTCACGAACAGGTAAGTTCACAATAGAACCAGACAAATTACCAGTGTCCAAAGACAACCAACGTGGTACCCGACGATCATCAATATCCTGACGCAGTTCCTTGAAATAAGCGCGGCTGGCACTTTCAGGACGCAAAGAAACCACATCACCCACATGAACCAATGCAGACGGCACATCTGTCTTACGGCCGTTTAGCATAAAGTGGCCATGAGATACCAACTGGCGTGCTTGAGACCGTGAAGAAGCCAAACCCAGACGGTACACCACATTGTCTAAACGGCTTTCCAACAGGATAAGCAAATTAGAACCAGTCAAACCAGCGCTTTGCGTTGCTCGTTTAAAATAATTGCTAAACTGCTTCTCCATCACACCATAAATGCGGCGTGCTTTCTGCTTTTCCCGCAATTGCAGCAAATAGTCAGATGCACGTCCACGACGGAACTGCCCCTCACGCCCATGTTGTCCGGGCGGGTACGAGCGGCGTTCAAAAGAACATTTCGGAGTCATACAACGTGACCCCTTCAAGAAAAGCTTCTCGCCTTCACGACGACAAAGCTTGCACACTGGTCCACTATACCTTGCCAACTTAAACCTCCAATCAATATATTTTAGGCGAGAGGTTTACAGGTGTGGCTAACCTTTCATCCCTCTCAACCCACTAAATTATCTAGCGCTTTTCAGCCGAAAAGCCAAACAGTTAATGATACCAAGGAACAGAAACCAAATAATACGACAAAGTCATTTTCCTGGTGACCATCTAAAAATTAGTCCCCGTTCTTCAGGGATAAAATAAAAGTCACCTGAGGCACATCCATCAATTTCATCACTGATTTATAGATGCGTCCTAACCGTTCCTTGAAACTGACAATGCCATTCCACATTTTATTTCATCGTCAGTCCTAAAGGGGCAGTGACAAATCTTCCAACCATGCCCTATACCCCCAAAATCCTTAAACTCTACGTTTCTTGGGCGGCCGACAACCATTGTGCGGCACAGGGGTAATATCACGAATCGCAGTTACCTTAATGCCAGAAGCTTGCAAAGCACGAATCGCATTTTCACGACCAGGACCTGGACCCTTTACAATAATCTCCATCTCCTGCATACCATGCTCTTGGGCAATTTTTGCCGCATTTTGGCTGGCAAGACGAGCAGCAAAAGGAGTGCTTTTACGTGAGCCCTTGAACCCAGCACTACCAGCACTACCCCAGGCAATCGTATTACCATTCATATCCGTAATCGTCACAATCGTGTTATTAAACGTAGCAAAAATGTGCGCCTGTCCTTGCGGCACCATCTTTCTAACTTTTTTACGTTGCGTAGAACCTCTTCTGCGTCCCATACTGTCTCCTTACGACATTGTCAATTGATATGATAGCTGACTCCGTACAGCAACAGCTAACACATCACCCAAAATCTATTGACCTTTACGACGTCCACGACCAGCCACCGTCTTCTTCTTCCCTTTACGAGAACGGGCATTTGTCTTTGTCCGTTGTCCACGTACCGGCAAGTGACGACGATGACGCAAGCCACGATAACAACCAATTTCACTGAGGCGCTTAATATTCATGGCCACCTCACGTCGCAAATCACCTTCAACAATGAAATCCGCATCAATTGCATTCCGCAGTTGACCAACTTCACTTTCAGATAAATCTTGGACACGCGTATTGGGATCAATACCAGTTTCCGCCAAAATCTTCTGGCTGGAGGTTTTGCCAATGCCGTAAATATAAGTCAAACTAATCTCTACCCGTTTATTACGGGGAATATCTACACCAGCAATACGAGCCATATTTCCTCACCTACCCTTGCCGCTGCTTGTGATTTGGATCAACACAAATCACCCGCACAACACCTTTGCGCTTAATAATCTTGCATTTTGGACAACGTTTCTTTACAGACGCTGAAACTTTCATAATAACCACCTTAAGCCGTTGGAGTAGTAAGCCCCAACCTGCCTATATCTTACCTCGCACAACCTCAAGCAATTCCTGAGCAACATCATCAATAGATTGTGCCCCATTGATTTTCACCAGCAATCCCTTCTCACCATAATAATCGAGAAGCGGTTGTGTCTGTTCTTCAAAAACCACCATTCTTGCCCGAATGGTCTCTTCATTGTCATCAGCACGCCCTTCAATTTCCGCTCGTTTGAGCAAGCGCTGAACTAAATCATCTTGATCCACATCAATATAAAGAACCAAACTAATCTGGCCATCAAACTCAGTCAACAGCTCTTCCAATGCATCTGCTTGTGCTGGATTCCGGGGAAAACCATCTAAGATAGCACCATCCTTACAATCATCTTGCGCTAACCGCTCCCGAACCATGGCAATCGTTACATTATCCGGGACAAGTTCACCTTTGTTAATATAAGTCTGGGCCAAATTCCCCAATTCCGTCTCATGTTTCAGATTATATCGAAACAAGTCACCGGTTGACACTTGAGGAATACCAAGCTCTTTTTCCAGTTTCTGTGCCTGCGTACCCTTACCGGCGCCCGGCGCACCCATCAAAACCAGATACATAGACATATGACCGCCCTAGATGAATCCTTCATAATTCCGCATGAGTAGTTGAGCTTCTAACTGACGCATCGTATCAATAACCACACCAACAACAATGATCAAACCAGAGCCACTGACAACCAACACACTTTGCTCAATACCAGGCAAATTCAACAAAACACCAAAAGCCTGCATAATGCCCGGCATCACAGCGATAATGCCTAAGAATACAGCACCCGCAAAAGTGATGCGCCGCACAACAGCCATAATATAGTCTGCGGTACGTTTACCAGGACGTATACCAGGGATAAAGCCGCCTTGCCGTTGCAAAGATTGCGGAATATTTTGCTGTTGAACCATCACATCTGTATAGAAGAACGTGAAGCCAACAACCAACAAAAAGAAAAACACCCAATACAGTGCAAATGACCAGGGATGCAACGTTGGATCTTGTGTCGTGCCAAAACTAGCAATCGTCTGGGCAATTTTATCAACGGTGCCGCCGCTTTGAGTAACAAACAAACCAGCGAGCAATGGTGGCAATGTCATAATAGACTGCGCAAAGATAATCGGGATCATACCAGCTGTATTCACCTTCAATGGCACATAGCTGCTCTGACCCTGGTAAACCTTGCGCCCACGAACACGACGACCATATTGCACCGGTATTCGCCGCTGACCTTCTTGAATAACCACAATCACAAAAATTGTCAGCAACGTAATGATGACAAATGCAACAATCGTAAAGATTTTGGCAGCCATATCAGTCATGGCAAACATACGCGCCACATTTGGCAAGATACCAGAAACGATACCGCCAAAGATAATCAAAGAAATACCCTGGCCAATACCATCTTCCGTGATCATTTCACCTAGCCAAATGGCAAACATCGTCCCACCCAGCATAGCAGCCAATGTTGTCAGAGTTGGCAAAATCTGCCCTAGTTCAAACCCAAAGTTTGGCATAATAGCTGCCAAACCTGCTGCTGAGCTTAAGCCAATCAGGTTAATTTGACCAATCGCTTGCAACAAAGCCAATGGCACAGTCATGTAATAAGTGTAACGATTCAATTTATTTCGCCCAGATTCACCTTCTGAGGCCAACTCAGAGAATTGAGGAATGATGGGAGTCAATAATTGAATAATAATGGAAGCTGTGATGTAGGGATAAACACCCATTGCCATCACTGAGAAATTGCGTACAGCCCCCCCAGACAGAAAATCTAAGAAGTAAATAACCTGGTTATCACCTGCTGCTGTTTCACTGGTAAATGCTAACCATGCTTCCAGGTTTACGCCTGGCACAGGAATATTAGCCACCAAACGATACACAACAAGCAAGAAAATCGTCAGCAGGATGCGCCGACGCAAGTCTGGCAATGAAAAGGCTGAACGTACAGAATCAATCATGTCTCTTCTCCTAAACTAAACGCTTTCAGTTTAGTCTATTTGGTATATGGAATGATTTCAGCCTTACCGCCAGCTGCCTCAATCTTCTCTAAGGCCGACTTGGAGAATCGATGAGCTTTAATTGTTAACGCTTCAGAAATTTCCCCTTCACCTAAAATCACAATGGGATCAGTCTCTTTTTTCACGAAACCTAACATCGCCATGATTTCTGGTGTGACCTCAATGCCATCTTCAAATTCAACTGTTGCCAAATCTTTCAAGTTTACAGGTTTGTAATACACCTTGCGGGTATTGGTAAAACCGCGCTTGTACGGCAAACGCCGAGCCAATGGCAACTGACCACCTTCAAAATAGACGCCCTTGCCACCGCCACTGCGTGCGTTTTGGCCTTTGGTACCACGACCAGCGGTTTTACCCTGTCCGGCTGCAATACCACGACCCACTCGCTTGCGCTTCTTTTTTGCTCCTGCATTTGGGCGCAGATCGTGTAGTTTCATTTATTTCACCTCTTCTACAGTAACTAAATGTTCAACTTTTTTGACCATACCCCGGATCACTGGAGTATCGTCTTGTTCTACAGTTTGATTGAGTTTACGCAAACCTAAAGCCTGAATTGTTGCTTTTTGTTTTTTGTTGTACCCAATCGCACTTTTTGTGTACGTGATTTTTAACTTGCTCATCTGTTATCGACTCCAGAAAGGCAATACGTCTTCCACTTCTTTACCACGTTCCGCAGCTACCTGATTCACATCTTTCAACTGACGTAAACCATCCATAGTAGCAAGCATCACATTCAAAGTGTTCTGGCTGCCTAAAGATTTAGACAAGATGTCCTTGTAACCAGCCGCTTCAATCACCTGACGAGCAGCCCCACCAGCGATAACACCCGTACCGGGGGAAGCTGGTTTGAGCAGCACTTTCGCAGAACCATGACGACCTTCAACTTGGTGCGGAATGGTACTGCCAACGATAGATACCATCTTCATGTTCTTACGAGCTGCTTCGAGGGATTTACGGATTGCATCGGGCACGGAACGGGCTTTACCTACACCCACAGCCACGTTACCTCTGTTATCACCAACCACAACGGCGACACGAAAGGCAAAACGACGCCCACCTTTCACAACTTTGGCCACGCGGGTGATATCAACGATGCGCTCGTCTAATTCATTTCCTTGATCATATTGACGTCTTTGACCCATTGTATTTCTCCTTAGAACTTCAGGCCGCCTTCGCGGGCACCATCAGCCAATGCTTTGATACGGCCGTGGTATAAGAAACCACCACGATCAAAAACGACTGTTTCAATTCCAACAGCTTTTGCGCGTTCAGCAACAGCTTTGCCGACCAATTCTGCTTGTTCTTTCTTCGGTTTGTTAGCCAGATCGCCGCGCAGCTCTTTGTCGAGGGTAGAAGCAGAGGCCAACGTACGTCCTTCAACATCATCAATAACTTGAGCGTAGATATGATCCAGACTGCGGAACACATTCAACCGTGGACGCTCTGCGGTTCCGGACAGTTTCATCCGAACGCGACGACGACGACGTTCACGCGCTTTACGAGACTTAATAGACATAATATACCTCTTACACCTTACCTGCTTTACCAGCTTTGCGACGCACGTATTCGCCTTCGTAACGAACGCCTTTGCCTTTGTATGGTTCAGGCGGCCGTTGTTTGCGAATCAATGCTGCTAATTCACCAACAACTTGTTTGTCGATGCCGGAAACGATGATTTTCTTACCCCGGTCTTCCACTTCGTATTTCACGTCTTTGGGCGGAGCAAATTCGACTGGATGGGAGTAGCCTACGTTCAAAACGAGGGTACTGCCTTTCATCTCAGCACGATAACCAACGCCTTCAATGAGAAGGACGCGGGTGAAGCCATCGCTGACACCAACGACCATGTTATTCAACAACGCACGGGTTAACCCATGCAAGGAACGATGATCACGTGAATCAGACGGCCGTTTTACCGTCAACACGCCATCTTCCAACTCAATCACCATATCAGGGTGGAATGATTGGCTCAGTTTGCCCTTAGGGCCCTCTATCTGAACCGTGTCACCCTTAACGTTTACTTTAACCGCACCAGGAATCTGGATCGGAGCTTTGCCTATACGGGACATCAGTTTCCTCCTACCAGACCTTGCACAACACCTCACCGCCTACCCCGAGGCGACGAGCTTGTTGCCCAGTCATAATCCCTTTAGATGTCGTCATAACGGCCGTTCCCATGCCGCTCAGCACCCAAGGAATATCCTTCTTACCCACATACACACGCCGACCTGGTTTGCTAATCCGTTCCAGGCCAGTAATCACAGAACGGCGAGTACGACGATCACCAACATATTTCAGCGTAATGCTCAAAACAGCTTGCGGTTTCTCAGGCAAAACCTTGAAATCCTCAATGTAACCTTCTTCTTTCAACACACGGGCCACTTCCTGCTTCACCTTAGAGCTAGGCATAGACACCGTAGGATGAAGCCGCATCTGTGCATTACGAATGCGCGTTAACATATCTGCAATCGGATCAGTCATTGACATAATGCACCTCTACCAACTAGACTTCACAACGCCAGGGATATTCCCCTTCAGCGCTTCTTCACGGAAACAAATGCGGCATAAACCAAAGCGACGAATATAGCCACGAGGGCGTCCACATAGTCGGCAGCGGTTACGAACCTGCACACGGTACTTCCGTTTATATTCACGAGCAACCATTGATTTTTTTGCCATCTCTTTCTCCTATCTTAACTCTGCCAGAACGGCATTCCCAACTTAGTCAACAGTTGGCGTCCCTCTTCATCCGTCTGTGCAGTAGTTACAATAGTCACTTCCATGCCCCGAATCTTATCGATGGTATCATAATCAATTTCAGGGAAAATCAACTGCTCACGCAAACCCAAAGTATAATTCCCACGACCATCAAACGAGTCGGGAGAAATACCCTGGAAGTCACGAGTCCGTGGCAAAGCCACATGAACAAGACGTGTCAAGAAAGCCCACATGCGTTCACCACGCAAAGTCACCTTCACACCAATAGACCGTCCTTCACGCAGCTTAAAGCTAGCAATCGACTTCTTAGCTTTCGTTACTACCGGACGCTGACCAGTTATTGCTTCAATATCCTTAACGGCAAACTCCAACGCCTTAGCGTTATCTAGCGCTTCACCCAAACCAATATTGACCACAATCTTAGTCAGACGGGGCACCTGCATCACAGATTTAAATTCAAATTCTTTCATCAGAGCAGGAACAATTTCTTCCTGATACTGCTCTTTCAAAGGCTTAAGCATTTTATCCTCCGGGCTAGTGGCAGACAGTCAACGGTATCAGCTTTCACCCAAGTGACCGTCCAAAAATTACTTCCCATTCTTCATAGGTAGAAGTCACTTGAAGCACATCCATCACTTATTTATAGATGCACCCTAATGCTATCCAACAGCATAACCGCTTTTTCCTGCCTGGCTCACCTCGGGCTTAATCATCAACTACACTAATCTTCAATATCCTGTCCGCTCTTCTTCGAGAAGCGCACACGACGACCATCTTCATCACGGCGAATTCCCACACGAGTCAACTCACCCGTATGTGGGCAAACCAGCATCACATTCGACACATCAATAGGAGCTTCAAATTCAATAATGCCCCCTTGCGTCTGAGAACGTCCACTAGTTTGTTGAGGTTTTTGGTGCTTCTTCACCATATTCAACCCATTCACCACAACCCGGTTTTTATTCGGTAACACACGCAACACACGGCCACGTTCACCCTTATCATTACCGGCAATCACTTCAACTTCGTCATTGACCTTAATACGCATCATTCACCTCTTACAATGCCTCTGGGGCCAGTGACAAAATGCGACCAAAACCCTTATCACGCAGTTCTCGAGCCACAGGGCCAAACACACGTGTTCCTACTGGATTTTCCCCAGCAGCATCCAGGATTACAGCTGCATTATCATCAAAACGGATATGGCTGCCATCTTCACGTTTGAACTCCTTCTTCGTACGCACAATCACAGCTTTCACAACCGTTCCCTTCTTCACATTAGAATTAGGCACTGCTTTCTTCACAGTGGCCGTAACCACATCACCAACACCACCATAGCGGCGTACCGAACCACCCATCACCTGAATGACAAGGAGTTCACGCGCACCAGAGTTGTCTGCCACATTTACTCGACTCTCTTTTTGAATCATGACAACACCTCAACTATTTAGCGCGTTCCAATACAGAAGTCACCATAAACCGCTTGTGACGGCTAATCGGTTTCGATTCAATAATCTGAACCCGATCCCCTACATGGGCTTCATTATTCTCATCATGCGCCTTATACTTCTTGCGCACACGCAACACTTTACCATAAACAGGATGACGTTTTGTTGTAGTAACTTCAACAATAACCGTCTTGTCCATCTTGTCGCTGGTTACGACACCGACCAGGCGCTTACGTTGTTCTCTCATTTCTCACCTACCCTGCAACCTTGTAGCTAGTAACCAATTGCGGTTGTGCCTTTGTTTGACGAGCACGACGCCCTTGCAACTTCTTCTTATTCAAATTAACAGAAGCAGAAGCCAGTTCAGCGCCGCCATCATCCACAAACTCAACTTGATAAGCACTTTCTTCATAATCAAAACGGGCAGTCGCTTCCCAAGCCTTGCCCTCCAAAACAGCCGCAATATCTTCAACAGATACAGCCGCCTCAACAGCTTTCTGGCGCATATTGAGTACAGTCAACAACTGAGCAATCTCACGCCGGATCACTTTGATTTGTGCATAATCTTCCAACTGTGCCGAAGCATCACGGAAACGTAATTTGAACAAGGCCTCGCGGGCATCCTCCAACATCTCCTCCAACTTTGCTTCATCCAGTTCACGCAGCTCAACTATATTAGCCATTAGAGCTTATCCTCCCGTGCCACCACTTGGGAACGAATCGGCAATTTGTATGTAGCTAAACGGAGCGCTTCACGAGCAATATCCTCCGGCACACCAGCAACTTCAAACAAAATCCGACCTGGCTTAACCACAGCCACCCAATGATCCACAGAACCTTTACCTTTACCCATGCGCGTTTCCGCTGGTTTCACCGTTACCGGCTTATCAGGGAAAATGCGAATCCAATATTTACCACGGCGACGCATATTACGCACAATAGTTTGACGCATAGCCTCGATTTGACGGCTAGTAATCCACCCCGGCTCTAGCGCTTGCAAACCATATTCACCACTCAGCAGTTCAGTACCGCCCTTGGCCTTGCCTCTCATGCGCCCGCGAAATTGCTTGCGATATTTCACGCGTTTTGGCATTAACATAATTTCTTCCTCAAAACTTAAAAGATTACCAAACAGAGATTAGCGAAACGTCAGAGCCTCGCCAAGCATTCTCCCGGTCTAACCTTCTACTCACTGACGTAGACGTCCATGGCATCAGCCTTTTGCGGCAAAACCTCACCACGATAAATCCAGACCTTCACACCAATCATGCCAAAGGTCGTCAACGCCTCGGCAAAGCCATACTGCATATCAGCGCGAATAGTGTTACGCGGCACACGACCGTCAAACACCTTTTCATTCCGCGCCATATCAGAACCACCTAAACGGCCGCTCACTTCAATACGCACACCTTCAGCACCATTACGCATCGCTTGTTGAGCCGCACGCTTCATAGCACGACTGTGAGAAATCCGACGTTGCAGCTGATTAGCCACATTCTCAGCAATCAACTGTGCATCTGTATCAGGTTGCGTAATTTCTTCAACCTCAAGGCGAACCGCCTTTCCAGTCAACTGGCGTAGTTTTCCGCGCACCCGCTTCACCTCCGCCCCCTTACGGCCAATCACGATGCCAGGTTTAGCTGTGTGAATCGTCACCTGCACCTGATTAGGTGCAGCCCGTTCAATCTCCAAGTTAGAGACACCAGCAGCCGGCAGTTCCTTCGCAATCATTTTACGAATCTGAAAATCTTCAAACAGAAGATCCTGGTAAACCTGCTTCTCAGCGTACCAACGCGTATTCCAATCACGGATTGACTTCAAACGAAATCCAACAGGATGTACTTTACGTCCCATTACCTCACCACCTTAAAACTCATCGTAGTCCGCGACTTCGCGTTCAGCCAAGACCACAGTAACATGAGATGAACGAACAATAATTGGCCGGAACCGACCACGTCCTGCAAAACGGCCGCCATAAGGAGCCTTGCGATGACGTGGACCATCATCCGCAAAAATGCGGCTGATGTATAATTCGTCAACCTCTAACCCAAAATTCTGTTCCGCATTTGCCACAGCCGAATCTACCAATTTATAAACAATAGCAGCCGACTTCTGGGGCATGAAGCGCAGCATATTCAAAGCCTCTTCAGCACCTTTGCCGCGAATCTCATTGCACACCAGGCGAATTTTCTGGGGCGATACCGGAACGTGACGTATACTTGCTTTTACTTCAAATGCTTCAGCCATGATTACCGACGCCCTCTTCTTTCTTCTTTAGAAATGTGACCACGGAAGGTGCGAGTTGGAGCAAATTCACCCAACTTGTGACCAACCATGTTTTCCGTAATATAAATAGGAATGTGACGACGGCCGTCATAAACAGCAATCGTATGTCCTACCATCTGCGGGAAAATTGTACTAGACCGGGACCAAGTGCGGATGACTTGACGTCCTTTGGTCTCATTCAATTTTTCAACTTTCTTCAAAAGCTTCGGACTTACAAATGGTCCTTTCTTTAATGAACGTGACATTTTCTCACCTCTTACCGACGCTTCTTAGTCCGACGACGGAAGATGAATTTATCCGTAGCCTTATTCTTGCGCGTCCGACAACCCTGAGCCGGTTTACCCCAAGGAGTTTTCGGTCCAGGCATACCAATCGGAGACCGGCCTTCACCACCACCATGTGGATGGTCATTCGGGTTCATAGCAGAACCACGGACGGTCGGGCGGATACCCTTATGACGTTTACGACCAGCCTTACCCAGCTTGATGTTGCCGTGTTCCACATTACCAACCTGACCAATAGTAGCCAGACAATCTTGTGGCACGTAACGTTCTTCACCAGAAGGCAAACGCAAAGTCACGTAAAGCGGATGATCTTTGGCCAACAATTGCGCTGATGTACCCGCAGCGCGAACCATTTGCGCACCTTTACCAACCTGCAGCTCAATCCCATGAACCTGAGTCCCCAAAGGAATATCCTTCAAGGGCATCGCGTTACCAGGACGAATCTCAGCCTTGGTCCCACTCATCACAGTATCGCCTACACGTAACCCCAACGGCGCAACGATGTATCGTTTCTCCCCATCAGCGTATACCAACAAGGCAATACGCGCAGATCGGTTCGGATCATACTCAATCGTTGCAACTTTAGCCGGAATGCCAAACTTGTCACGCCGGTTAAAATCGATCTCACGATAGCGCCGTTTATGACCACCACCACGATGGCGGATGGTGATCTTGCCACGATGATTACGCCCCGCCCGTTTACGCAGACCAGTAGTCAGCGACGGTTCCGGGTAGGAGCGCGTGACTTCTTCAAAAGTCTGGCCACTCATATCACGGCGGCCAGGAGAAGTCGGTTTAAAAACTTTTATCGGCATCTTACCTCCAGAGACGGATCTGAGCCTGTCTAAAGGATAGGAACAAGAACCCTACCATCCGACAAACCTCATCCCTGCTCAAAATAAAGTGCTATACACCCTCAAACAGATCAATGCTGTCGCCAGGTGCTAATGTTACAATTGCTTTTTTCCAGCCAGGTTTACGTGTGGTCACACGACGCCAACGGCGAGCGCGTTTTGGTGGCATATTGGCAATGCGCACCTTTTCCACAGTCACATTCGGCCAAGCCAACTCAACAGCTTCTTTAACCTGCAACTTGTTTGCGTGGGAATCCACAGCAAAGGTGTATTGATTAAACAGATCAACTTGATAGTTGCTTTTTTCCGTCACGATAGGACGGCGAATGATGTTACGCCAATGAATTTTCATCTCTTACTCCTCCTCACCAGCGTCATCACTTTCTGCATAAGCGGAAGTGTCTACACTTAAATAGCTTTCGATGGTTTCCAATGCAGCTAGGGGCATGACAATTTTGTCGTATCCCAACAAATCACGAATGTTGAGATAATTGGCCAACAAAGCTTTTACATCTGTGGCATTGCGTGCAGAAAGTTCTACATTGGTGTCCTGCTTACCCAAGAGCAGCAAAGTGCTGTTGCTATTGGTCAGACGTTTCATCGTAGCTACAATCTCTTTCGTCCTGGGAGCATCCATGCTGATGTCGTCGAGTACCACAATGTCACCATTGCTGGCCTTGACAGTCAAAGCGGAGCGTAAAGCAGCGCGGCGCATTTTGCGGGGCATTTTCTTGGTGTAGTCACGGGGCTGGGGCCCATGAGCCACGCCACCACCCACAAAGATTGGCGCACGACGGCTACCATGACGAGCATTGCCCGTTCCTTTTTGACGATAGATTTTGCGTGTGCTTTTGTTAATCTCTGAGCGACCTTTGGTTTTGTGAGTACCTTGACGTTTGTTTGCCAATTGACGAACCAAAGCCTGGTGCATCAGATCACGGTTGACTTTTGCTTCAAAAATATCGGCAGGAAGCTCAACGCTGCTAACTTCCTCGCCAGACATGTTAAATACTTGAACTTGCATGACAGCGCCTCGCTAACTAGCCTTTGGCGGAGTCCCGTAGTATGACGAGACCCCCTTTATGCCCAGGAATGGAACCTTTAATTGCTAACAGGTTCTTTTCTGGATCGATCTTGATTACCTGCAAATTTTGAGCCGTATAACGCTCATTTCCCATATGACCAGCCATCCGTTTGCCTTTGAAGACATGACCGGTGCCAGAGGTGGCTCCAATAGAACCAGGGGCACGCCAACGGTCTGATTGACCGTGGGTCTTCGGACCACCTTTGAAACCATAACGTTTCACACCACCAGCAAAACCACGACCTTTAGTAATACCGGCAACATCAATCCGGTCGCCAGTCTCAAATTGCTCAACTGTCAACTCTTGGCCAACTTCGTATTCTGCCGATGTTTTGGTACGGAATTCGCGGAGGTGTTGCAAAGCGGGCATATCACTTTGCTTACGGTGCGGATGCTGCTTGTCTTTTTTTAACAGACCCAGGTGACCTTGTTGACCTTTAGTTAAACGGCCGTTTCTCGTTTCACCGAATCCTACTTGAATGGCATCATAGCCATCCGTCTCTTCTGTCTTTACTTGTGTCACAAAGCATGGTCCAGCTTGTACAATGGTCACAGGCGTCACAACACCCGTCTCATCGAAAACCTGGGACATGCCAAGTTTAATGCCTAGTAAACCTTTCACTATAACCTCCCGGGACTGTCAGCTACCAGGCTCGAACTGCATCATCCCTATGTGTCCACTTAAGCGTGGATTTTTTATTACTTCGACTTAGAAATCGTAAACTTCCCTAGATCGAAATTTCAATGTCCACGCCTGCCGGTAAGTTAAGTCGCATCAGCGTGTCAATTGTCTTAGAATCAGGATTGATAACATCAATCAAGCGTTTGTGTGTGCGAATTTCAAAATGTTCATGAGAATCTTTGTCAATGAACGTCGAACGACGCACCGTAAAGCGTTCAATCTTAGTTGGCAGCGGAACCGGCCCTACCACACGAGCGCCCGTTCGTTCAGCGGTGCCAACAATACGTTTCGCGGACTGATCCAGAACGCGATGATCATATGCTTTCAAGCGAATGCGGATTTTCTGCTTTGCCATAATTGCCTCAGTAAGAGGGACACTGACCAGCAGTGTCCCTCAGATACTAAATTACTCAAGAATTTCGGTGATAATGCCAGCGCCGACAGTTAAACCACCTTCGCGGATAGCAAACTTGCTCCCTTGTTCCAATGCCACTGGGATGATCAACTCCACCTCCAGATTCACATTGTCACCAGGCATAACCATTTCCACGCCCTCAGGCAAGGTGATGGCACCAGTCACATCCATAGTGCGGATGTAGAACTGCGGGCGGTAGCCAGGGAAGAATGCTTTGTGACGGCCACCTTCATCTTTGCGCAGCACATAAACCTCGCCCATGAACTTGGTGTGAGGGGTGATGCTGCCTGGTTTCGCCAAGACTTGACCCCGTTCGATCTCGTCACGAGCCACACCACGGAGCAAGAGACCAGCATT
>PDWJ01000806.1_pt1 | contig 70696 bp, 72 predicted proteins | sample 1430881 | NCBI WGS metagenome assembly PDWJ01 (sample SAMN01162460, study PRJNA174530) | Oral metagenome, whole genome shotgun sequencing project. | biome: Marine environment; feature: Marine mammal; material: Swab sample of the gingival sulcus; isolation source: swab sample of gingival sulcus...
AATAGATAGCCATTACCATAATCGGATTTAATCGTTATTGTTTCGTAATAGTCACCGTCTTTATCGGTAAAGATTAAATGGTCTCTTGGAGTAACTGCTCTTTTGGCATTAAGGGGAATGTGTTTCGGTATGGTGTAACTAGGATAAGCAAACCGCCACATTTGCTGAACGAGTGAAGGTTGCTTATCGGCAAAACTCGCTACTGATAGCGATAAACCGAGTGCGGTTAGTAACAGTTTTTTGTGCATTTTCATCATTTTTCTCATTATTTGTATAAAACCAAACTAAAAATTAAAGCAATCAGGGCGCGAAAATCGATAAATATCGGTGGGCAAGATTGCATTTTTTTCAGCATCAGGGAAAGTCAGGGTACCGTCTTTACTCAGTGTGAATTGAGTCGCTTGGCGAGTTACATTGGGACATTGTTCAACTGACTTAACGCATAATCTTTAATACGCTATCAAAAACATTTTGCACAGACTCGTTGTTGCCTGCATTTGCAGTGTTCAGTATCAAACCGAAACCGATAGCACACAGTGTAGTTACATATTGTTTTTTCATTTTTGTTACTCCTCTAATTATTTAAGCAAATAACCACATTGTACGGCTAGTGTATCATTGTCAGGGTTATCCGCATGAACATTATTTAATCTAAAAAATTACACGCTAAGTGATTTTTTTCACTTATTTTGAACTTAAAATCTGATTTTTTCAAAAAATCTACTCGAGTAATATTTTAAAATATCCGGCTAACAGAATAAATCTGATGAAAAATCTACCTAAAAAATTTCATGCGATTGTCCTGACAATGATAGACTGGCTACTGAAAAAAACTAAATAAGCCACTAAAAAAGTGCATAGTTTTTACTAGCGACCGGGACCAATAAAAACATAACTAGGTGAAAAAATGAAAAAAATACTTCAGGCATTATTCTTGTTATCAGTATTTACGTATGCTTACTCTCAAGATACAGAAAATTCAGAAGGTGAGTATAAAAAAGCTAATACTTTCCCTGTGCTGTCATATGCGAGCAAAGAACCTAACTCACTCAATTTAAAAATATTAGCAGCTGCAAAAAATAAGGAAAGTTGGGTTTTGTCTCCTCTTCTGATTGCCCAAAAACACAGTGATATCGGTCTGTGGAATAGCTCTACTTATATCGAAATAGAAAATAATTCCCCCGAGTATGCAACAAAATCAACTGTCACTATCATTGAAGACGGTTATGCCGATGATTCCGTTAGGGGACAATGGAATCAGCTACATTTGGCGCGTAGTTCCAATGAAAATGAACCCTGGAAAGTCATTGAGATACGAGAAGCCTATCTGTGCGGAAGAATGGATTCTCCTAAGCGTTTTTCTAAAGACTTGTGTCCTTAATTCTAGAATTAACTGCTTATCGAAAATTTCTTCAGGAGAAATATGGTCACCATTCAATGACTATGAAATTAATTCTATTGTAGAATCAATGTACCTCATGTAATCTTCCCATTTTTAGGAGTGATTTTGAGTAGTCGTCTCTAAATAATAGTCGACCTGCTGTTTTAAATAATTTATTTGACCGCCCGAAAACTAACTCAAATAGCGTCATTTCCTCAAACGCATTCAAACTTAACAGCGAAAGCACTTGACGCACTGTTTTTTTGATCGTCACATCGTGGCAACCTTTCGCTTTAATTGGCTCTTATTTGCTGGTCTGGTTGGCGGGTTAAAATGCACAAAATTTTGGATAAGCACCTGACCCGCTATTGCTTATACACCGTGTTAACTGTAGTTTATTTATCATAATTGTATTGAATAGGGTTAGATGCCCCTTTCTTTGTATAATCCTCAGGTAGTCTTTTTCTCAAGAATAATTTTCGAATTTCTTCTTCCGCTTTATCTCCTATAAATCCGTGTCTTTTATTTGGATAATTTGTTGATTCGCTGAGGAATTCAGGAAAATAATTCCTTCTAGCCTTATGCCACTTTTTAGCAACAAATACATCTATAATTATTCCTTTTTCAACAGCAACAATATAATCTGCTTTTTCCGCCCTTTCTTTATTTATTACCCAAGCAAATCTTGTTGCGTCATAAGTAGACATATTACTAGATGCACTTCTATTAATTTTTATTATTAATATTTTATAATTTTTAAAATCAGCCGTTTCTGCTTGGTATTTATCAAGTATTTCCTGTGAAGTCATAGAACCAAATTCTGAATTGTTTCCATTTTTAAGATTTGTCAACCCAGGGTATGCATCTATCAAAGCAGCTTCAACTTCTAATGCTATTTCATCACTTAAACCGTGTCTGTGAATTATATGTATTGGTGTCAATCCTAATTTATTAATTTCTCTTATCCTTTGCATTTTAAGTGTTATTTCATCTTCGTCTTTGTCGTTTTCAGAAATATTTTTAACAGCACAGTTTAAATGGTCAAACACTCTATTACCTTTTCCCTTTCCAACATAAAAGGTTTCACCATTTCTTGGGTCTATTAGCCTATATACATAGGTTTTAAGTTCTTTGTTTACTTCTTCTGGGAATTTATTGATTTGATTCATAGTTCTTGGATAGATGTTTAATTGGTTTTAAATTACAGTTAACGTCCCGATAAACGACGTTATTACGTTTATCGGGGTTATATACTAAAATATTTTCCGCTGGAATGATATCGATTGTTTGATGGAAAATCAATTAATTATTAATCATTTTATTCAGCAGCTTCGCATTGTCAATTATTTGGAACAAACCGTAAAAAGCAATACTTCTGCGCTACAATAGCTTTTGCAATATTTGCAGCAGCTAAACGTGGAAAAAATCATACAATCCACCGACAATATAAAAATTTCCCCAAATGCTATCTGATGGTTGATGATTTTTATGGCTGCTGCGCTTTTTGCCCTTGGGTTTACCGCGTCGTTAAGTATTACTATCTATGACAATAAAAATAGTGGATAATGACGCCGAGTACATATCTGTTGTATTTGATACGTAAAAAAACAAACTGTTACTAACGGCCGGAGAGTTATATGATGAGGTGCAAATTAGGTTTTGCTTTGCTGTTGAGCTGGTTGTTATCTAATAGTTACGCCCAAGACTCACACCAGAGCTTGGAGGCGTGTTTGGATGACAATCATTCGTCGGGGTGGCATATTATCGCCAACGAAAACGCCTGTTATATACAAGAATATCAGCGACAGCTGGCCGATATTCATCAACAAATGAGCAGTATCTACCAACAAATACTGTCTTTGCCAATGCACAAAAATAAGCAAGCCAGCGGTTCTATCGCGCAAATGCATAAAGATTGGCAACAGTACCGAGACAATAAGTGCCGGTTATTTACTGCTTTGGAACTGCCATTTCGTCGCGTTCAGCAGTCCTATTGTCAGTTAGAGACGACCAAAAGCTACCTTGCAGAACAACAAAAACTCTTACAAGAGCTGCAACAAACTCTAGCCGATGATACTGAATTAACCAAATAATGGAGAGATTGCCATGAAGAAAATCACTTATTTTATTGTTTTGCCTCTGTTGGTGTTATCTAGCCAGCTAATGGCGCAAACATTGAACGCCGAGCAGCAACGGGTAGTGCGGGCTCTGCTGTCACCCTACGGCCACTGCGTTAGCGTAGAAAGCCATGCCGCAAGCCGCTTAGTACAGGGTGTTTCTCTCGCCTTGCGCGAAAACCATACGCCGGATTGTTGGGGTGGCAAAGGTGATCCTAATACGGCCCCCGTCTTCAAACGGTTGGAAATTGACCGCTTCGGCCGAGTCTTTGAAGAGCAGGCGATCGACGGTACACTGAAGTTACTGGCGCCGGCAAACGATACGGTAAAAGTTATCGATAATATCGCTGCCTGGTCGCATCCGACGAAAAAAGTGTTTGCCGACTACGGTATTCAGGTGTTGCATTTGGAATTGGTAGCGGATAAAACGCTGCCTTTTTTCACAGTCGCCGACCACGCACTCCTGACGGACGAATCGAATAATACGCGGCAACAATTGTTTAAACGACTGTTAAAAGCCAATGCCCAATGGGATTTTGTTATCACCACCGAGAGCGGTCAACAATACGTTGTCGAAGGCAAAAAACGTAAAGTCCCCGACGTTAGCCAATTAACGATTAGATAAATAGACGAAGAAAATTTACAGTGACATGAATTAACATTTGCTACAGACGTTCCTATAGATAAGCTGACTAACTTTCTGATTAATGATGGATCAACTGGAACTGTTTCCGATACCGAGTCCCTGTATTGGCGTTTGCGAGTCGAACAACAGGGGCTATTGCAAAGGCTGTCTGCGCAGCCGAGATGAGCGGCTACACTGGTTATCACTCAACGGGCTGCAAAAACACAACGTTCTTCGCCTTTGTCGACTGCGCCGTCAGCGTCTCATTCAACTGGCCCGCCAACGGCAACGCGAAACGATGGCATTGCCCGAACAGTTAGATTTTGGCTTTTAGGACATCTTGCGAAAGGTGTTTTTTAAGAAAAAGCGGTTGTTTAATTATCGGCGCGCGTTAGAATGAAAAAATCAGTTTTTACAGAGATAAATGAACATGAGTAAAACACCATCAAAATGTCCACTGAAAATGCCGATTGAACGACTGGCACTGATTGGTGTCGGGATGATCGGCGGATCATTTGTTTGGTCGTTGAAACGTGCGGGACTGGTTCATCACGTTGTCGGTGTCGATATTGATTTAGATGAGCTCGAGGGCGCGATTGAATTGGGCATTATTGACAGCAAATCGACCCTGGAAGGGTTGTTTGATATCGATGCCATTGTCTTGGCTACTCCTGTTGGTGCCATGCAGTCGATTTTTTCTGCGCTCAAATCCATGCCTTTCGTTGATACTGCGTTGATAACCGATGTCGGCAGTACCAAACAATCGGTAATTGAAGCCGCCCGGCAGGGACTGGGCTATTTGCCCGAGCGATTTGTGCCGGCTCACCCCGTTGCCGGACGCGAGCATATCGGTATCCACCACGCCGAGGAAATGATGTTTTACGGCCACCGCGCCATCTTAACACCACACGAAAATAACAGTGATGAGGCCGTTGCCATGGTCAAATCGTTGTGGCAGGCGTGCGGCTCAACCGTCGATACGATGACGGCCAAAAATCACGATAAAATTCTGGCGGCAACGTCGCATTTGCCGCATATTCTCGCCTACGGTTTGATGGAAAGCCTGACGACGACGCAATACGAAGAGCCTATTTTTGACTACGCTGCCGGCGGTTTTAAGTCGTTTACTCGTACGGCATCATCAAATCCTGTTATGTGGCGCGATGTGTGCTTAAATAACAAAGCCGATATTCTTTATTGGTTGGAAAAGTATCAGCAGACTTTATCACAACTTTATGCGTTGATCGATAATGCCGATGATGAGGCGATTTTGGATATTTTTGAGCGTTCAAAGCGGGAACGCGACCAGCACTTTGTTACATAGCTAATTACACCGTTAAATGTGGGAAGGTGTTACAAGCCTTCTGTGATTAAACAGATATATCAAAAAAGTATAGCAATGAAAGAAAAAATACGACAGAACGGCGAATTACACGAACTGATGAAAACATGGCGCCACACCTTGCATCGCCACCCCGAAACGGCATTTGAAGAGGTTAAAACGGCAGACACTATCGCCGAATTGTTGCGGGGTTTTAGCGGACTGTCGGTTCATACCGGCTTGGCTAAAACCGGTATCGTGGCCGTGCTGACGGGCAATCAGGGTGATAATGGCCGCATGATCGGCCTGCGCGCCGATATTGATGCCCTCGATATCAGCGAAGAAGGCGAAGCGGCCTATCGTTCGACCATCGCCGGAAAAATGCACGCTTGCGGTCACGACGGCCATACGACAATGTTGTTGGGGGCGGCAAAATACCTCTCCGAGCATCCCGACTTTGCCGGCAAGATTGCCTTTATCTTCCAGCCGGCGGAAGAAAATGCCGGCGGTGGTGATGTCATGTGCAAGGAAGGCTTGTTTGAACAGTTTCCCTGCGAGGCGGTTTTCGGTATGCACAACTGGCCGGGATTGCCGGCCGGCCATTTTGCCGTTCACGAAAGAGAAGTGATGGCTTCCACCGACTCCTTTGACGTAATGATAGAAGGCTCTGGGGCACACGCGGCCATGCCCAACCTGGGGATTGATCCTATGGTAGTGGCCGCGCAGTTGATTAATGCCTTTCAAACTATCGTCAGTCGCAGTGTCGCACCGACGGATACGGCTGTCGTCAGCGTTACCAAAATGGATGCCGGCAGTGCCTATAATATTATTCCGAGTAGGGTGACTTTCTGTGGGACGATACGCTCGTTTTCTCATTCGGTACGCGATACCATCCAAACGCTGATGGCACAGCAAGTCGATTTGATTTGCCGCGCTTTTGGTGCCACCGGCAGCATTCGTTTTCACGATGCTTATCCGGCGACCATCAATCATCCCGAGCAAGCGAGAATTTGTGCCGATGTACTAAAAAATATGGTTGGAGAACAACGGTTGCATCTGGATATGCCGCCGAGTATGGGGGCTGAAGATTTTTCCTATATGCTAATGGAAAAACCGGGGGCTTATATTTGGCTGGGCAACGGCGAAGACAGCTACAGCCTGCACCATGCAAAATACGATTTTAACGACGATATTCTACCTGTCGGTGCCAGTTATTGGGTGGCATTGAGTTATCATTACCTACAATCTCCCATATAGTCATGCCAGAAATTTTCCGTTACAACGTTTACCTGTTCCACTCGCGAGTGGGCATGGTTGCATCTTCTTGCCGTACTTATCATACTGTCTACGAATATGCGCCTTGTACCGAAAAATTCTTGGCGCGACTATAGTACTGAGCCTGTAAAGCCGGTTATTTTGCAAGTTGGGCTTTATTTGTCAAAATGGCATTATTTTATTACCTTAAATTTGGTATCATAGTCGCAGTTTTACTTAGAGGTTTATTATGTCATTAGAAGATGTTCGCGAACAAAAAACCAGCAAAGCCGTATATATTATTATCGGTTTGTTGTTGGTTGGTATGGCCGGTTTTGGAACCAGTCAATTTGGACTCGGCGGCGGGTCAAACAAGGCGTTATTAGAAACGGAATATGCCGAAATCTCCATTCCTGATTACAATAATGCGATTCGCTATATTCAGCAAAAAAATCCTGATATGCCAGCACCCCAAGTGCGCAGTTTAGCCTTGGCCAGTTTACGACAACGTTTGGCGCTGGCCGATTATATTGTGCGTTATCCACTGGCAGCCAGTAACGAGAGCATTGACGAGGTAATTAAAAGCAATCCTGCCTTTTTCGATAACGGCCAATTTAGCGAAGATGCCTTTCGCCGTATTATCAGTGTATCCCCGGATATTTATCGCCGCCAGGTTTCTCAGGAACTGGCTATGCAATCGATACAAGAAGCCATCGTTGGCTCGGCTATTGTCAGCCAGGCGGAATTACAGCCCTTTTGGGATCTAAACAATATGTCGCGCGATATTTTGGTGGCAAAAATTCCCCGCCAAGATTTTGAGGCTAACGTCGATGACAAGGAAGTTGCTGATTACTACGAAGCCCATCAAGCTGATTTTATGACTGATGAATTGGTCGATATTGAATACATTGATTTCTCTCCCCAGGCGATTAGCGATGCTATTGTTATCTCGGATGAGACCGCTGCTGCCAATGTCGATTTGTCTCGCAAGGCCAGCTATTTTATTTTTAACAGCAAAGACAAAGCCCAGGCGGCCTACGCTGCATATAAAGCGGGGCAGTCACCGGAACAAATTAAGACCAGCTTTAGCGCCGATATTGATGATAGCGGCGATTTAGGTGCGGTTGCTCAGACCGCCGATAAAGACAGTCTGATTCCGCAAACGGCCATTGATGCTATTTATGCCTTGGACGAAGTAGGGCAGCTGACGCCACCGATAGAGACGGAAAATGGCGTGATGGTTTTCAGCCTGACGGATAAAGGCCAGGAACAACCCAACGCTCAGCAGTTGGCAGCAACGAAGAAGAAACTACAAGTTGAGCAAGCTGCGCCGAAAATTGCCACATTACAGGAAAAATTAAACAAGGCTGTATTTGAAACGGCAGCACCGACGCTGGAAAATATTGCCGAGCAGACGGGACTATCGGTGAACAAATCGGGGCAGTTGTCTTTGGCGGGCAACGAAGGTATCTTGCAGCTGGCACAGGTCAAACAGGCTATTGCTGACGGTGATAAAACTATCGGTAAATTACAGGATCCGGTCATTGTCGGTGATCGCGTGATTATTTATCGTTTAATAGGCGTCAAAGCACCTGAGCAGAAACCGCTGGATACAGTCCAGACGCAAGTGCGCCAAGCAGCAGTTTCGGCCAAAACGGCACAACAAGTTGCACAGGCAGGTGAGGCACTGTTGGATAAAGCAAAAAAAGAAGGATTGAAAGTGGCTGCCGGTAGCGACTATAAAACGGTTGAGTTGGCTGATTTCAATGGTCGGGTGAGTGAGGATAGTGGTTTGGATCCAATTGCGGCGATGCTTATTGCTCGGCAATCACCGCTGCTCGGTAATGACAATGCCCGTCTGATATATTCACCAACGGGTGATGCTTATGTCTATGTGACCACGGATGTCCGCCTTAAAAAGCAATCGGGTGATGACAAAGCGGTGGCAGAAGCAAAAAAACAATTGGCAACCCAAATTGCTTTGCAGACAGGTATGAGCGAACTCGATCATTTTGTCCAGTCGCTGACTCAGCATACCAAAATAACAGACCGTTCGGCAGCATTGTTGTCGAAATAAATTTTTGATAGGAGCTTCTTATGAGGAGATATCGTTGTTTGCCACGATCAATGACCGTGTTGACCATGCTGTCGGCTGTATTGACTATCTGGTTATCGGCTTGCACGTTCGATGGTCCGTCATCGGTTCGACAGCTTGAGGTTGTCACGGCAAAAGATATCGTCGGGCGGTATTTGAGTGATAACGACAACGGTTATACCCATGTTCTGACCGTGCGGCAATTATCGGAAACGACATTTGTCATCAGCATTCGCCCCGAAAGCGGGCAAGGCTGCACATTTAACAGCAACGCCGACCTGACCGGTAGAGAAATTCACATCGCGCTGTCGAATATTAACAAGAAGTTATCTGGTGTAATGACCATCGCTTTCGACGGTGCGTCAGCCCGGATTGATTCGTTAACACCTGATACGCACGCTGATCTGAGAACATTTTGTCGAGGCGGACGTTCGCTGATTGGTAATTATTTAAAAGTAAAATAGCTCTGCGAAGCTTACCATAAGTATAAATACGAATATTTTTAATTGCGTGCTGTCTGTTATGGCGTATAATGCAGGGCGGCTACATCGGTCCTTCGTGATATTCAGCTGTGAACCCCGTCAGGCCCGGAAGGGAGCAGCGGCAGCAGTCACAATATGCACCGAAGTTTCGCTGGTGTAGCCCTTTTCATTTCCCACCTCAGAGCAAGAGCAAGAGCACAGCATTCCAGGCAGCGCGTGCGGACAGTGTCAGCAGCATAATCAGCACCATTCTTTTAAAAATTATGATGGAGATCCTGTCTCGCACTACTATTCCGACAAACAAGGCGGCAGTTGACAGCATCGTGACCAGCGGCAGCGCCCAAAGTGCTTTCCCGTCCAGTGCCGTTAATTCGTCTTTGAGCATAACGATTTGAACGATTTTGGCCAGCAGAAAACAGAAGTTACTGGTTTTGACGATTTCATTTTTGTTGTCGCTGGCAGCGAGAAGATACATCATCATAATCGATGACATGGCATTTGTCGCTCCGCCGACCACACCGGCCAATCCGCCGAAAAATACCATTTTCAGTCCATTATGTTTTAATTGTCCGTGCGATTTTTTGTCGCGGGTCAGTGATATTTTTCGATTGAAAAAAGTATAGAACACATAAAACAACGTTGCAATTGACAAGAGCAGATACATCCACCCCATAGGCAGCGTTTTTAACAGTAAGACACCGGCAATGCAGCCAACAAAGCTGCTCAGTATCATAAGTCGATATTTTCCGATAAAAAACAAGATGCCTTGCCGGGCACGGCCGCGTTTTCCGGGTGCCAGCACCATTAGATTGATAACGACATTGGGAAAGGTAACCAAAACAATCGCCACCGGTAAAGGAAAAATAATCGCTACCGACATCGTCGATACCATGGGGAAACCGAGACCGGTAACACCGTGTAAAATCGCACCGAGCACAAGTAATACGACGACGACAATATCTACCATTATGCTGTCCATAACCCAATATCACCATAAAACGCTATTCAATGGCATGATACGCCGACAATTATGATTTGCAAATCATTCTTATTTGCTTTATTCCGATCAATAAAGAAATTGAACTGCACAGGTGGTTTTGCAAAGCTTTCCGGAGTATTTGACAAGGCTATTGTAATCGGCGCGTTAGCGGTAGCATAAAATTCACCACTAACCCGGATTTTAAAGTAGAAAAAGAAATAACCTAAATTGCCTACCAATTCAGTAGCCAAGTAAATTTATTGCGAATTATAGGGTGATAATTTATTTACCAATGCGTAGAATGAGTGTTTTAATCACCAGGTGGTGAAAAGCGATGGATAGCGTTACCCAAGCTGTACTCGGATCGGCCGTTGCTGCCACCGTTGCTCCGAGAAGCTATCGCAAACGCGCTATTTTAACGGGAGCGGTGTTGGGCACGTTACCCGATTTAGACGTGTTTTTGCGCTATGCCAGCGATGTCGATAATTTCACCCATCACCGTGGTTTTTCACATTCGTTGTTGCTGCTGCCGATTTTTGCGCTAGTTTTGTTGCCTTTGCTGAGGCGATTTTATCGCTTGATGTCGTGGGGGCGGCTCTACTGGTTGGTTGTGTTATCGTTGATAACTCATTCGTTGCTGGACGCCTTAACTGCCTATGGTACGCAGTTGTTTTATCCGCTTGCGGTGACGCCTACATTTGTTGCTTCCGTTTTTATTATTGATCCGCTTTATACCTTGTGGCTATTGGCGGGGGTTTCCCTGTATCTGTTTTCCCCGCACTGGCGCCGGGTAAATATCGCTGGATTGGCAATCAGCACGCTATATTTAGGGCTGGGGATAGGTATGCAAAACCTGGCCAAAGCCGAATTGGCCAGAATTTACCCGCAGACAAAGCCGGAGCAGTGGTTTGTCGGCGCATTGACGGCCTCACCGCTGTGTTGGCACGGCGTTTATAAAGGCGAAAATAGCTATATCGAAACGGCTTTTAATGTCTTAAACTCTGATGATATGGCCGCCCGACAATACACTATTTTGCCGCCGTCAGCCTATCCACAATCGACTGTTTTTGCGCGTTTGCAGTGGTTTAACCCCGATACGGTACTGCGCCGGCGTGGTGAACAGCTAATCAGCAGCGATTTGCGCATGGGGGAATTTGGATTCTATCCTTTTGAATTTATTATCGCACCGCAACACAACAGTGGCCGGCAGTTACCGTTGCCTACTGACAGTGTATTTACTGAAAGGCTGTGGCAAGCCGATATAATCAATTCCGCTGCAGAACGCTATGCCCGGCGCAATAACCAGCCATCGTTTCCGAAATACAAGTGGTTGCAGTTTATGCGTTGTCTAACGGGTGGCAGTTAGATGATGACTATACATACTTAAGCAAAGCCTGCTAGACGTCCATGCCATATTGCGTATCGCGGATAAGACTGTCAACCACATCGACCAATGCTGCCTCTTTGTTTTTTCCCGAGGCCAGTGCCTGTTGATAAACAGCAACCTGGCGATGGGCACTGGTTCCGTTTGCCAAAATGGTTCTGGCGTGCTGAACCTCGTCAACACAGTCAAGTAACTGTGCATCTTCCAGTAAAACTCCCTGCATTTCTTCGATGAGGTCGGGGAACGACTCGATACACTGTTCGCCAAAGTCAATCAGCCCTTGGTCTATCCCATAGCGCTGTGCCCGCCATCGATTTTCATTGATTAGCATGCGCGAATAGCGCCGCCATTTCATATTGTCTTTTTTCAAGCGCCACAGCATATGTAGCCAACATTGATAAATTGCCGCGATACAGACGGCATCCTCGACGCGCGTACAGATGTCACTGATGCGCATTTCAAGGGTTGGATAACGGTCGCTGGGACGAATATCCCACCAAATTTTCGTTGCGTCTTCAATAACGCCGGTTTTGACTAACACATTGACATAGCGCTGATATTCGCCGTAGCTTTCAAAGTGTCCGGGTAATCCGGTACGCGGCATCTGATCCCATATGGCGAGGCGATAGGATTTTAAGCCGGTATTTTCTCCACCCCAGAAAGGTGACGAAGTCGTCAATGCCAGCAAATGCGGCAAAATATAGGCCACTTGTTCCATGAAGTCGATGCGCAAATCATCGTTGTCTCCCAGACCACAATGAACGTGCATGCCCGAAATTTGCAGATGGCGCACGACGGCTTGTAAGTCAAGTGCCAGTTGCTGGTAGCGGGTTTTGGGCGTGTGTTTGCTTTCTTCTGCATGTGAAAACGGATGGGTGGATGCAGCGATAACCTGCATATCAAAGGCTTTAGCAGTATCGATAATAACGCGCCGCAAGTGCATCAACTCGCTTTTAGCCTCGGCAGCGGTACGGCAAATCCGAGTGCCTATCTCAACTTGACACTGGAGAAACTCCGGACTGACTTGATCGCCGAGTTCGGCCTTACAAGCATCTAAAAAGCCTTTGGGCGTTTCGACAATAAGGGCTCTGCTGTCGGCATCAATGAGCAGGTATTCTTCTTCAATACCCAAGGTAAATTCAGGTTTTTTTATCATAATTTTTCTCCCTTTTATATAAAGCATAATTGAAGTCGATAATTATCGCAAGCAGGGGCAATGGTTTTAGTTGTTTTACTTTAGCTAAATGATAAAATCTATGAGAAATATTAGATAGTTCGATATTTGTTGTTTTGAGGGCTTATTATGGACAATTTTAAAAACGTTTGCGTCATCGGTATTGCCGGTGGTTCTGCTTCCGGGAAAACCACCATTATCAATAAATTAAGAAAGCAATTTGCCGATGATATCGTGATGATTAGTCACGATTATTACTATTGGTCAAATGACGACAAAACCATGGAAGAGCGGGTTAAGCTCAATTATGACCATCCGCAGTCGTTTGAGACCGCTAAACTGGTTGCAGATATTCAAAAGCTAAGAAACAAAGAAAGTATTGAATTGCCGGTATACGATTTTACCCAACACACCAGAAAAAAAGAAACCATCACCGTTCATCCTAAATCCGTTATCATCGTTGAAGGCATTTTGATTTTAGAAGATAAAGCGCTTAGGGATTTAATGGATATCAAGGTTTATGTCGATACCGATGCCGATGAAAGATTGATCCGAAGAATTTTACGGGATACCCAAGAAAGAGGCAGAAGCGTTGCCAGTGTCCTGGAGCAATATATCAACACCGTCAAACCGATGCACGAGGAATTTGTTGAGCCCAGCAAACGCTATGCCGATATCATCATCCCCAGAGGTGGCGAGAACACCACTGCAATCAACATATTAGTCGAGCATTTAAATACCTTGTTAAGCCAGGGGTAACACATCTTAACCTTATAGAGAAACCTCCGAAAAATGCACATTTCGGCAAATAACTGCGTTATGTGTTTATCTGACTACCCTAGAGTGGTGGGGCTCCTCGCAATTTTCGCCTATCTAACTGAACTGTCAAAAATTGACTGTGGTACTATTCCTTGTTTTTTGCTCAAACTGCGCATTTTGCAGAGGCTTCTAGAGTATAATTTATTTCAGGGTAGGTAAATATAATTTGCTTAATCTGATCTTTTACGATTTTCACTATATATTATTCGGGGTGCTTCTATGAAACGCTTTACCTTCTTTCTCCCGCTGCTTTTTCTTTCTCTGCCTTGCATGGCGGTTGATGACATTTGTCCTCTAGAACGCTCCATATATCAGGATTTGGACGGCAACGGTTTTCGGCTCAAATTCACTTCCCCAAAGGTCAACGTAGCCGAGGTAGTCTGTTCTGCAACCATCACTCATCCAAAGCGGGGCGTTGTCTTCCAGTTTGATCTCAGCTTCGGGAAGGGCTATGCACAGCCCTTCCTGCGGCGGCGAACAGCAGGCGAGAATGACGCGCACCATCATATTCATTTTTTCGATAAAAACCTGCATACAACTGATCCCGAGTCACCTGCCTCACCGTATATCCTTATAGAAGGGCTGGGGCCGGCTGACTGGTACGGTCCACAGGGCGATCGCGCTCGCCAGTTTCCGGTCGGGACTCCGCTCTGGAAACTGACCAATTCCAGGGTTTCGTGAAAAATTGACAACGGCAGGTTCTGCGCAGTAGTTGTTTGCAACACCCGTTAATCTGATCCAGACGATTACCCTGATTTTTGTTGCAAGTAGGTTGGCAATTAAGTTAGAATCGGTCAAGGTTGCTTAACACCGAAGAAACCTGAAGGAATCTGTTATAGCGACAGGAATTAACATTTGCTACAGCGTTGCATCGCCTCGTCGTAATTGCAATACTGCCTTCACCGACGCGCCTTGTATCAAAAGTTAATTCATAGCACTGTTGTCGTGGTAGCGGTGCGGATTTTTCTCCCTTTTTGATATTTCGGTGAAGATATGTTCCAAGAAATTATTGGCTATTTAGCCTCTGCTTTTATCGTCAGTTCACTGCTTATGGGGAACATGCGGCGTTTGCGCTACGTCAATATGGTCGGTTGCGTTCTGTTTGTGATATATGGTCTGATACTGCCCGCTTATCCGGTCGCTATCATGAATGCGGTTGCTGCACTGATTAATTTTATTCACCTGATAAAGTTAAGTAAGAAAGGAAAAATTAAACAATAAAATCAGCCAGACTTAACTTTTTGTTATTGAGGTAGTTAGCCAAAAATACCAAGCCAATGACGGTCTCGGTATCCGTGACATCACGCAAAAGTTTAAAGCCAGCGGTGAAGCTGAGTTATTTTTTGAGCAACAAGTCTTTTTTTGGCTTATCGATGCGATAGACAACCACGCCAAAAACACTAGTATTTTACAATAAGCCAGAGCCTGCGGATTATCGCAAAAGCACATAGGCAAACGACTAATAGCGTTACCCAAACGCTGTTTCTCCGCCCTAGACCGCACAGAACAGCAAATCCCTAATGCAAGAGAAATATGTGATGCAATAAGGGATTATATTGCGAATAGAGCTGATAACCCGTGATTTTTTTGTACCCAATGCGAGGTGGAAAGCAAAGGAAAAAACAAAATGGAGGGTATTGTAGCGGTAATGAGAAAACCCATCACTATTGCACAAGCTGTTTTAAGAACAAAAACACCTTATGATAAGGCGTTACACACAAGATAACCCATAGAAAAATCAAGCCCGCAGTCTTGTGGTGAATTGCAACGTAGCGTAAATTTGCCAACAAGACTGGAGGACGCATCTTTGATGCGAAAATTGGAGTAAAAAGTGAAAATTAAACTTGCATTTCTTAATGGTATCTACACGAGCTAGTTCATTTCTGAATATGCGGTGATGTAACAGAAACAATTTATTGACAAACAGGCCTTACTAATGTCAAGCAATGTTGAGGACTTCTCCATTCACTACTATTTTTATTGCACATTTGAAAATTACTTTTATAACCATTTGAGCACTCAAAATCGCCAGTATTGTAGTTAATATAAAGAATCCCCGCATAAGCCATTACTGCTAGTGAACACCCTGCTATTAATAAGCATATCTTTTTCATTTTTTAACTCCATTAGTTAATATCAATAACACATAAGCGCGTCTCGATAATTGAGACTAATTATAAACCGACTACCCTGCTTGTCAATATGAGAAAGACAATTTATTCACAGAGTAGTCAAATTTTAACAGAATGCTTGCGTAATAGTCGTAAATCGGCAAAATTGACTATACGACAATTGGCCGAAAAAATGGAAGTACATCATTCGATTATTGGAAAAATTGAAACGGGTGAGCGTCGTCTTGATGTGATTGAATTTATAGAATACTGTCAAGTTCTTGATCTCAACCCTCATGTAGTCATTGATAAAATTATTGTAAAAAGTCGGCACTAAATTGGGTTTAACGACCACTTCCCACTCACTTTACCAGCCCCTTTAGCTTACCCTTGAGAAAATGCTTGTAAGCAATATTATTTTAACGGGAAAGGTGGATGTATTTTGTGGGATAGCGGTTACTCAGCTTAAAGTAATATTAATCATTTAATCTTTGGCCGAGTTGTTTAATGGTTCTATTGGGATTTCTTCTGCAGTCCAATACAGCATAAACATCAATAAAGTCATCGTTAATAAGATAATAAATGGCATAGGGGAATGTTTTTGATAGTAATCTAAAGCAGCCATTGGCGATGGTGTGAGTGCCCGCATAAAGTTTCAACGATTCGATATCAGCTAATAACGAATCTAGATAATAAACACCCAAGCCGCTTTGCTGATTATCATAAAATTTGGCACTTTCTTCTAAATCTTGCTGTGCTTCGTCAAGAACACGAATTCTCATTTAAATTTTGTGCGTAATTCCTGTTTGACGGTATTTAAAGGCTTAAATTGGGAAACGCCATCCTCCACCCGCTTGCGACGCGCAGATAAAACATCTTTGTGCCATTCAGGTGTTGGGATATCATTCGATGTCTGAATCAAACTGTCCCATATTTGATTGATAGCAATCAATTTTTCAGAAACACTCATCCGGTTTAATGGCAACTGTTCTTGCATAAACTATCCTCGAATTAGTTGTTTTACTGATAAACAGTTTATCACAATCAGACATTGTCAGTCTTATAAAATCTTGTTTAACACATTTAATTTAGCAATGACTTCAACCGCTTCTCACTCACTTTTCCAACCACCTTAACCTGTCCCTGAGCAAACACCTGCAAGCGATATTCTTCCAATAAAAAGGCAAAGTCCAGCACTTCATTAGGTAGGGTTTTATCCAATTTTTTATTGCCGATTTTGTCAACCAATTGATTCACAAACGGTTGGATTTGGGCTTGCCATTTGGCATCTTTTTGCGGGTTTAGGTGGGCTTTGTTTAGACGCACGACAACACCCTCAACGTAGCGGGCAATATCGGGTAATCGACCCCCTGTTGTACTTTGGGGCGTCCCCGAGATAAGCCCGGCGTAAACCAAACGATTGAGCTGGGCATTTACATCATCGCAATAACCCCACTGCGGTTTCATTAGCTCTCGGGCTTGACGATAGTGGGTCAGTATGGATAGGACGGTTTGGCTTAAGGCTTGTGCTTCTGCCACCAAGGTTTTTTTCGCCTGGGCGATAATAGCTTGATAGGCTTTTTCATCGCGCGGCAACTCTTGCAAATAAGATTGTAATAACACAGCATCAACCATATCATCAATTAAGGTATTATCTTTACCTGAATTGGCCACCAATGCCTGATAAGCCAGCGTTAATTTTGGATTATTTAACACCTGCTTTTTGATATAGGTGATTTCCTTGTTCAATCCTTTTTTAATAAAAGCCAATACGCCTTGTTCGTGGGCAAGGCGTGCTTTTTCCGCTGAGTCGAACAGCTCAACTTTGAAACCGCTATCTACTTGACTAAGGGCAGGATAGGCGGTAATTTTTTTGCCCTGTACTTTGTAGGTTTCGGCGATATGTTTGGGGAAGGCGTCTTTAAAGACTTCGGCAAAAACGTGCTGGGTGGTGCGGTTAAAATCCTCACTGGCAGCATCGTGGTATTGGGCTTGCAAAGCGGCCAAATCGCGACTTTCATCAACCACTTTGCCGCGTTTATCGGTCACGGCGATATTCATTAAAAAGTGCTTGTCCAGCTTGCCAATATCGAATAAATCGGGGGTTAACTTAATACTACTTTCCTGCTCTAAAACCTTTATCATTTGCTCAATGAGTGGTAATTGTTTTTCTTTATTCGTTTGAAGGTATTTTAAAATACCTTCAACATACGGAGCAACAGGCACAAACTGGCGGCGGTAGCGTTTTGGCAAAGATTTTATCAATGCCGTCACTTTATCGGCTAACATCGCCGGTACCAAATAATCAAAATCAGTCACTGAAAAAGCATTTAAACTCGCCAGTGGAATGGTCACAGTGATACCGTCGCGCTCGGACGCTGGATCAAATTCATACGTCAGTGTCAGGCGTTGGTCGTGACAGCGAATAAAATTCGGATAATCGCTGCTATCGACGCCGTGATCTTCGTCCAGCAGGAAATCACTTTCTTGAAATTGCAGGCGTTTTTTTGTTTCCGTATCGGCCTTGGTATACCAGGCTTTCAGCGTTACCGCTGAATAAACGCTGTCGGGAAGTACGGCAAAATACAGCTCGGCAAAGGCATTTTCATCAATTAAAATATCGCGGCTGCGCGATTTTTCTTCCAGTTTTAACAGCTTGTCGTAAATACCGCGATTTTGGGAAATTTCCGCCACCGTGGTGTTAATGGCATTTTCCACCAAGCCGTGACGGACAAAAATATCGTGAGCCGCTTGGGGGTGGCTGTTGGCATACGGCACCAGTTTACCCACTACCAACGGCAGCCCATAAAGCAAAACCGTTTGTTTCGCCATCACATTGCCTTGCTTTTTACTCCACATCGGCTCACTCTCAACGGTTTTAGTCAAATGCGAAGATAACGGTACCAGCCACGCCAAATCAATTTTTGCCACTTGTCTAGCGTACACGCGGCTGCTTTCGACAATTTCGGCACAGACGATGTGATTGGCTTTTTTCTTAAATAAAAACGAACCTGGGAAAATATGAAACCGCTTATTTCTGGCACCGATATAATCGCCCTCATCGGGCTGATAACTGCCTACGTGGTCAAGAAAGCCGACAAGTAGACTTTCATGAATGCTTTGGTATTCGTTGGCAAATTTATCTTTGGCTTTTTTCAACTGGTCGGGCATAGCGCCATCGGGTAGGGTAATTTTATAATTCAATTGTTCGGCAAGCTGTTCAACCAAAAACAGCCATTCCCGCACCCGCATGGCCGATAAATAGTGCTTTTTCGCCCACTTGCGGGCTTGGTTTTTGCTCTTTTTAAACAGCGGATAAATCACATCAAAGACATTGTTAAAAAATAGAAAATCGGACTGCTTATGAATAAATAAACGATGTGCAGTATCGGCTTGTTGCTCTTTGCCAAAGGGACGTTCTTTAATATCGCCGACCACCAAAGCGCAAACAATTGGCAGCAGCCGATCCAGCACCGCGTGACGTCTGGCGTAAAGAAGTACGGCAGCAAAACGCGGATCAATGGGCAAATCCGCCATCTCCCGCCCAAGTTTGCTGATTTTATGTTCGTTATCAACGGCTTTTAACTCAAACAGTAATTTGTAGCCGTCGGCTATCATCTTATGCTCGGGCGGTTCAACAAAGGGGAAACGGTCAATTTCCCCCAGCCCAATACTGGCCATTTGCAAAATCACCGAGGCCAGCGAAGTGCGTTTAATTTCCGGGTCGGTAAATTCATCACGCGATAGATAATCGGTTTCGCTATACAGCCGTAGGCAAACGCCCTCGGCAATACGGCCGCAGCGACCTTTACGTTGATCGGCTGAGGCGCGGGAAATCGGCTCAATCGGTAGGCGTTGGATTTTACTGCGGTGGCTGTAGCGGGAAATTCTCGCCACCCCGGTATCAATAACATTGAGAATACGCGGTACAGTCACCGAGGTTTCTGCCACGTTGGTTGCCAAAATAATACGGCGTTTATTTTTTGGGTGGAAAATAGCATTTTGCACCGCCGCCGTTTGCCGGGCAAATAACGATAATACTTCGGTATGACGTAAATTAAGTTTTTCCAGTGCCTCTTGAGTATCGCGAATATCGCGTTCAGTCGGTAAAAAGACTAATGTATCGCCGTAGTGGATATCGTCCAACTCCTTAACAGCACGGCAAATCCCATCGATAATGTCAATATCATCTGTTTGGCTGACTTTTTTCCCCTCACCCAACCCTTTCCCAAAGGGCGGGGGCTTTTTATCCCCCTCGCCCCCTGGGAGAGGGGTTGAGGGTTCTATAATCAATGGGCGATACAGTGTTTTAATGGGGAATGTTTTACCTTCAACCATAATTATCGGCGCAACTTTGCCACGCAAAGTGAAATGCTTGGCAAAGCGTTCGGGGTCAATGGTTGCCGAGGTAATAATAATTTTCAAGTCGGAGCGTTTCGGTAGCAGTTGTCGCAAATAGCCGAGGAGAAAATCAATATTCAAACTGCGTTCGTGGGCTTCGTCAATAATAATGACTTCGTAGTTGTTTAAAAATCTGTCCTGTTGAATTTCAGCCAAAAGCATCCCGTCAGTCTGCAGTAAAACGGTGGTATTCTTGCTGTGTTTTTCATCAAAGCGGACTTTATAACCAATTTCGCGCCCCAGAGTGACATTCAATTCTTCGGCAATGCGGGCGGCTACGGTGCGGGCGGCAATGCGGCGCGGCTGGGTATGGGCGATTTTTCCCCTTGCCCCTAAACCCAAGCCTAAACAAATCTGCGGAATTTGGGTGGTTTTCCCCGAACCCGTATGTCCGCAAATAATCGAGACCTGGTTATTGTTAATGGTTTCGGCAATTTCGTCCCAACGCGCCGTAACGGGTAGATCACTATTGAGTGCATTAGGCCCACGTTGTGGCTTAGGGAGATTGTCTCGGCGTTTCTTAACAATTTCAGCTGAGCGTTTTAGGCTGTTTTCGTATTTTTCAATCAGTTTATCAACCGACTGCCTTTTTTTCAGGCGTGCTTGTATTTGCCGATAACTGCGTTGTAGATAGTATCGGTCACGGGTAGTAATATGTTCGTGATTGGGTTGATTGATTTTCATAACATCTTTATTTTGGGGCTAGGATACCGTATTTGCCGGACTTTCCCAAGACTGCTTGTCCCTTTTATCCAATACTTATCGTCATTGATTACCTATACTTTGTCTTTTATTGGGCAAGTTAAGACAATGACATTATCGTGGTTAAGTTCGGTGTTTATTTTTGCTCTGGTGACTTCAGCATCACCGGGTCCGGTGAATTTACTGGCGATGAGTGCCGGGGTGAGTGCTCCGCTATCGCAGGGATTGCGTTTTGTTTTCGGAGCGACAACCGGGTTCTGTTTATTGTTGCTATTGAGCGGGTTAGGACTACAATTCCTTATTAAAGCTTATCCTGACATTTTGACCGAGTAATTGGAAACAATCGATCCATGCACTTTCTACGACCAACACATCATCGGGCATGGTCTATCAGACCTAAAGATCGCAGTCCAGGTAACTACTTCCAGTTTAAGAATCTCCACAAAATGTTCAGTTCGAGTAAAGAACAAGGAATAGTACCGCAGCCGATTTTCGACATATCAAGCAGATAGGCGAAAATGGCGAGGAGCGCATGACACGGTTATTTGCCGAAATGGGCATTTTGCAAAGGTTCCTTTAGTCAAAAAGCGTCAAAACTGATTCAGGCGGACGACCAATTTTAGCTCTTTTATCATCGACAATAACAATCGGACGCTCAATCAGTTTGGGGTTTTCTACCATGGCATTGAGTAACGCATCTTCGTCATTTTCTTCGGCCAATGCCAGCGTTTTATAGATGCTTTCTTTGGTTCGCATCAGCTGACGTGCCGATGAAAATCCCAACAGCGAGATAATTTGTTGAAGCTCTTCTTTATCGGGAATATTTTGTAAATACAATCGGCTCTCGAAGCTAATGTCCCTGTCTTCGAGTAATTTGACGGTTTCCCGTGATTTCGAACACCGCGGATTGTGATAAACTGTTACTGTCATAGTCGGGTTTCCTTGTAAAAAGCACATTATAGCCCAGAGTAACTGTATTACCCAATGTCAACTTCGATTCAACCACCGAACAAAACCACCGGACACTGTCAGTCTGGCCGTGAAATGGTAGATGCCGTAGTGACTGGCATCAAAGGTGACAAGGTAACTGTCAGCATCGAAGCCCCCAAACAAAAAAGCTGTAGCCAGTGTCAAAGTCAAGGCGGTTGTCAGTCCCTGTCACTGTATCAGTTGATTTATGCCAAACGTCCGCTGACCATCAACAACAGAGATTATCGTTTGGGTGAACAATTGCAGATTAGCTTTCCCAACACTTTGATTCGGCTCAGTATCTACTGGTTGTTGGGTATGCCGCTGCTTGGATTTATCGTCGGGGTGATTATCGGTTGGCAAGACCGTGAATTAATCGGTTTTTTTGTCGGTATCGGGTTGGCTTTTTTAGGGTTTTTGTGGGGCAAAAGACAGATGCAAAAAAAAGTTCATCAATCCTTGATTATTACCAGTAAAAATAAGCAAGGAAAATGATTTAATCAAGTTTTGCCGCGACAATGCTATAATGGCTAGCGGTTATCTACCAGTTACAGGAGTTTATATTATGTGGTCAGATTTTAATATTTCACCGGCACTGATTGTCGGTATTCTAGTTGTTGTTCTTGTACTCTTTACGTTAAAAAAAGGGGTTTACTTCGTTCCTCAAGGCTACAATTTCGTTGTTGAGCGTTTGGGAAAATACGTTCGAACCTTTGATCCCGGGTTGCATTTAATGATTCCTTATATCTACAAGGTCAGTGCCCGCGTCAACATGAAAGAACAGGTACTTGATGTGCCGTCACAAGAGGTGATTACCAAGGATAACGCTATGGTCACCGCCAACGGTGTCGTATTTTATCAAGTTATCAACGCCTCACAAGCCGTTTACGAAGTCAATGATCTGGAATACGCCATTCTCAACTTAACGCTAACCAATATTCGTACCGTGATGGGGTCGATGGATTTGGACGAGTTATTGTCAAAACGCGATCAGATTAACGCTCAGTTACTCGGTGTCGTCGATGATGCTACTTCTCCCTGGGGTATCAAAGTAACGCGTATTGAAATAAAAGATATCGACCCGCCAACCGATTTGGTTGATGCGATGGCGCGTCAAATGAAAGCGGAACGCGAAAAGCGGGCTAATATCCTCGAAGCCGAAGGTTTTAAACAGGCAGCCATTCTAAAAGCATCCGGTGAGAAAGAGAGTGCCATTTTGCAAGCCGATGGTGAAAAGGAAGCTGCCTTCCGCGAAGCTGAAGCTCGTGAGCGCTTGGCTCAAGCCGAGGCTGAAGCAACGCGTGTGCTGTCCGAATCTATTGAAATGGGTAGCGCTCAGGCGATTAATTATTTTATCGCCCAGAAATATGTTGAAGCCATGGGTAAATTTGCCAATTCCAGCAATCAAAAACTGATGGTCTTGCCGATGGAAGTGACCAATTTAATGGGTACTATCGGTGGAGTTGCCGAAATCGCCAAAGAGGCTATGGAAAAGCAAAAAAATAAATCGTAAGTCAGGAAGCTATTATGGATTTTTTTATTGAGCCCTTTTTTTACAATTGGTTAATTTTAGGGGCGGTGCTGCTCATTATTGAAGTGGTGTCATTTACCTTGTTATTTTTTTGGCTGGCAATTGCAGCCTTTGTGATGGCGGGTATTAGCTTCATCATTCCCCATATGTCGTTAACTGCTCACCTTTGGACCTTTGCCATAGTTTCCGTGGTGTGTATGGTGGCTTGGCATCGCCTGTTTAAAAAAAATCAAGACAGCATTGGCGACAAACGCATGAATAACCGTGCCCAACGCTATATCGGTCGCACGGCAGATGTTGCGCAGCCTATAATCAATGGTCATGGAAAGATTCGCATAGACGACAGTCTGTGGCGGGTTGAATGCGACACGGATTTACCTGTCGGTCGCACTGTCGAGGTCATTGCCACCGATGGTGTTGTATTGCAGGTTAGGCCCAAAACTCGGTAAATTGGCTTATGTCAGTACGCACCGCAATGGCCTACCTTGGGTTGTTGGCAAGTTTTGCCGTCAATGCAGATAAGCCGGTTTATCGGTATTTTGAACTGGGGGATAAGGCTTTTCGCGCTATTCGCGTTGATCCGGCCAAGGTCAGTCTGCATTGGAAGGGAGCTGACAACAGATCTTATTGCAGCATGGGCAATCTCAAATACGATTTGGAAGAGCAAGGCAAAACAGTTAACGTTATGATGAATGCCGGTATTTACGGATCGAATAATACACCGGCGGGATTACATATCGAAAGGGGTAAATCACTCAACGGGCTCAATACAAGACACGGCAGGGGCAATTTTCATATTCAACCGAATGGTGTCTTTCTCATCAATCGTGCCAATCGGGCGAAAATCGTTACTACGGGGACGTATAACCGATATTTCAATAAAAATAAAACCGTTCGTTTGGCGACCCAGTCCGGCCCTATGCTGCTGATTAATGGTAAAATCAACCGCCAATTTATCAAAAACGGTAAATCCGAATATACGCGAAATGGCGTCTGTACAACTCAAAAGGGGCAACTGTATTTTTTTGCCACCGAAACTTTTCCAACGACAAAAAGTAATCTCTACCTTTTTGCCAAGGCAGCGCAAAAGCTGGGTTGTTATCAAGCCCTTTATTTAGACGGCAACATTTCCAAGTTATACATTAAAGGCAGGGACTCGACTTTTCACTTCGGGGACTTTGTCGGTATATTGGCCGTTGAAGACTAACGGATACAAAAAAGCCGAGCAGTTAAACTCGGCTTTTTTATTGTTTACTGTATTTTCGTCTAACTAATTGACTAACGGTACGTCCAAGTTCTAACTTTGCCGCTATCAACGTGAATATAGCGTGCGCCGGGATAGTACCCGACACCACCCGCTTTCAGCGCTAAAGCAATGCGGCGCAAACTTCTCGAGGAGATGTTCTTAACTTGGAAATCCATGGCTTTTGCCCGCATATGATAACTCCTTTTGGCAACGTTTCTGGAACGACGTGCCAACATGCGGTTGGTTTTTGGTGATCGGTAACCACTGACCACTTCAAATTTGCGGTGCTTACCGATATTGAGGGAAATGGCATGAACGATATCTAACAATGCCGGGTCGACCGCTCTGACTTGATTCTGGCGAAAATCGCGCATAAAGTGAGAAACGGAAGCCAAAGACTCACGAATGTACCCGTCTGTCGGTGTCCAGTAAATAGTGCGAATTTTCTCACCGGTGTGCGGGTTTGTCATCATCAGTAGACGGTCCCTGCGCGCAGCGGCTTTGGCCAGATCGGGACCGAGGATGAGACCGGCGGTCACCATACTCGTTTTTAGTAGAAAACGTCTGCGCTCCGAATGAACACAACACGGGCAACCTTCCTGATGCTGTTCCACGGCCTTACTTTCTTTAAGCATATACATAGTACTTACCTTGCAAAATAATCGATGACTGAATGATTACTAGAGAACCTTAAAAAACCACCCGTACGGTTCCATTTCTTTGTTGTGTGGTGCTCAAAAGCCTCACTTACTGCGTGTAAACCACAGCTCTTGCGCTCCGTGCACCCCAGCAACTTTAGGAATAAGCGCTGGATAAACTCAGAAAAAACCGCTCGGCAGGTTTATCAAAGCCTGCTGCTAAAATATCGAATAACCCTTGATAATTTAGTAGAATAGCCTAGTTTTTGTTAAACCACAACTTAATTGTATTTAATATATTACACCGTTTTCATTGTTAAAACAAGATGCTACTTTGTTAGTTAGTCAATAATTTTTGACTCATCACCTTCAAAAAACTCTTCTTCTTGGAAATATCGCCATTTAAAATGAAGTCTAAACGTTCGTTGCCTGACGCGGCTTTGGGAAAGTTTTTATCCAAAATGCGTTTGGCATCTTGTGCCAGTTTGGGCATATTGAGTTCTTGATAGGCGCGCACCATAACACCCAATGCCAAAGGCACGGACGGCGTTCTATCAAAGTGTTTGACGACGTATTGGCCACGGTTGGCAGCAGCTAAATAGGCACCGCGGCGCAGGTAATATTCGGCGACATAAATTTCGTGTTCAGCAGTGATATTGCGCAAAAAAATCATCCGCATTTTGGCATCTTCGGAATAATCACCTGACGGGCTTGTTCCGACCAACTCGGAGAAATCCTCGAACGCATTCTTCATTAACGATTGATCCGACTGGGCAATATTGGTTGGTACCAATTTATCGATAATGCTCACATCACGCGAGTAAGTGACAACGCCTTTCATGTAGCGAGCGTAATCGGCGTAGGGACTGTTGGGGTAAAGACGAACATATTTTTTTGCCTGCAAGACGGCTTTATCATAGGCTTGGTCTTTGTACTCCAGCTGAATTAAATCGAGGTGGGTTTGCTGCGCGTAACGTCCGTATGGGTAGCGTGCCAGTATTTTTTGGTAATATTTGCGCGCCGTCATCAGATCGCCTTTTTTAAGGCTTGCCTTTGCCTCACCATAGAGCTGTTGAACGCTCCAACCTATCGTTTCATCTTTTTCGATGATTGAACACCCTGCCAGTAAAAAAAGTAACGAAATGCACAGTAATCGCATGTATAATCCCTCAGATTAAGCTATTCCAATAAACGGGCATTATATATAAAATTCAACTGTCATGCTATGCAAAGAGTAATAAACTTAACGATTTCATCCGAAAATCATGAACAACGCTTTGACCGAGCCATCGCCAATCTACTCCCGGAACTCTCCCGCAGCCGTATCCAAAAGTGGATAAAAAGTGGTGAATTAACACTGAACGGGCAGGTGGTAGCAGCTAAACATAAAGTGTATATTGGCGATCAAATCGCCGGTTGTATTGAGGAAAGGGAAGAGACAACGAATCAACCCCAGGACATTTCGTTGGATGTTGTATTTCAGGATAACAGCGTTATCGTTATCAACAAACCCGCCGGACTGGTCGTTCACCCCGGCGCAGGTAACCGCGACGGAACGTTGCTCAACGGATTGCTTTACCACTTTCCCGAGTTGCAGCACGTGCCCCGTGCCGGCATTGTCCATCGTCTTGACAAAGACACCAGCGGCTTGATGGTGGTTGCCAAGACGATGGAAACGCAATACAACCTTGTACAACAACTGCAGGCACGCACGGTCAAACGGCATTATATCGCTTTGGCCGTCGGCGAGTTGACCGGTGCCGGTACGGTACAAGCCAATATTGGTCGTTCGGGTAACGACCGATTGCGCATGTCAGTTACACCAGGGGGTAAGGAGGCCGTTACTCACTACCGCATTTTGCAGCGTTTTGCCGGATTAACACTGTTAGCGTGCCAACTGGAAACCGGACGTACTCACCAAATTCGCGTTCATATGGCGCATATTCGCCACCCGCTTGTCGGCGATCCTCTCTATGGGGGGAGAAACCGCATTCCCAGGGGATTGGATGAGAAAACGCGTCATCTTATTCTCGATTTTCCTCGTCAGGCGCTGCATGCCTGTGAATTGGCATTTATTCACCCGACGACCAATGAACCGGTGCAATTCGAGGCTGTCTTGCCCGATGATATGCAGGCGTTGATTGCCTGTTTGCCTGAGCTGGATGATGCCGCTGACGATGCGAATATAGGCTGGTAACCCTTGACAAAAGGCCAGCAAAACTCTATTGTCAGGACTTTACTGATACTTATTTTCTAATTTGTAATGACAAAAAAAACCAATCAACAATGGGGCGGCCGTTTCAGTGAGTCGATGGATGGCTTTATTCTCAAGTTTAATGAATCCGTATCGTTTGACCAACGTATGGCGTTTGAAGACATTGAAGGATCTGTTGCACACGCGACAATGCTCGGTGAACAAGGTATTCTCAGCAAAGAAGATGTCGATAATATCCACCAAGGCTTGCAACAAATCAAAGATGACATTCAAAACGGCACCTTTCAATGGTCGACTGAATTAGAAGATGTTCATATGAATATCGAAGCCCGCCTGACGGATTTGGTCGGTATCGCTGGCAAACGTTTGCATACCGGTCGTTCACGCAACGATCAAGTTGCCACCGATATTCGACTCTATACAAGAAAAGCCATCGACAGCTTGCGTGGTGAACTAAAATTACTGATGAACGGTATAGTCGGTCTGGCTGAGGTTGAATACGATACTATTATGCCGGGGTTTACCCATTTGCAATCGGCGCAGCCGGTGACATTTGGTCATCATTTACTGGCCTGGTTTGAAATGCTAAAACGTGATGACGAACGCCTGCTGGATTGTCGTCAACGCATGAACAGGTCACCGTTGGGGGCTGCTGCATTGGCCGGAACGACTTATTCGATCAATCGTCAACGCAGTGCTGAACTACTTGATTTTACAGAACCTTGTGCCAATTCTCTCGATGCCGTATCAGACCGCGATTTTGCCATTGAACTATCGAGTGCGGCAGCCATTCTATCGATGCATTTGTCCCGTGTCGCAGAAGAGCTCATTATGTGGAATTCGGTTCAGTTTCAATTTGTCGACTTGCCCGATCGATTTTGTACCGGATCGTCCATTATGCCGCAAAAGAAAAATCCCGATATCGCCGAATTAATTCGCGGTAAAACAGGGCGTGTTTACGGTAATTTGGTTGCTATGTTGACGCTGATGAAATCGCAGCCACTGGCTTATAACAAAGATAACCAGGAAGACAAAGAACCGCTATTTGATACAATCGATACGGTGACTGCATGCGTCCATGCTTTTGCGGCGATGATTCCCCATATCAAAGCCAATCGTAAGGCGATGCGACAGGCGGCCAAAGACGGTTTTGCAACGGCAACGGATTTGGCGGACTATCTTGTCAAAAAGGGTGTGGCCTTTCGAGATGCCCATGAAATTGTCGGCAAGACGGTTGCTTTGGCAATTGACAAACAATGTTCGCTGGATGAATTGAGTTTGGCGGATCTACAAGCTCAACATTCGGCGATTGAGGACGATGTTTTCGATGTGTTGACCGTTGAGGGTTCCGTTAGCGCCAGGAATCATTTTGGCGGCACCGCACCTAATCAGGTTAAACAAGCGGCTATGGCGGCAAAACAGTGGTTAAACGGGTAAAGGCAAAGGGTACTGACTTCGTGTTGCCCCAACTAACCTCGTAACCACAATAACCCAAAACTGACCAGAGTAAACATGACTATCGGGATAATGGCGCCCAGAATAACCGGTGCCCCCGTCAACAGAATAATATTGGCGATACTGGTATACGAAATAAAGTAAAGCAGCCCCAGTAAAATGCCAATAAACAGTTTCTTACCCTGACTGCTGTTGCGTTGGGAACCAAACACAAAAGGCAGTGCCAGCAGGAACATGACACCGGTTGATAAAGGAACGAAAATACGTTGCCAAAATGTCAAAGAGTAACTGGTTGGCCGGATGCCGTTGGCCTTTTGATAATTGATGTAACGGTGCAACTCTCTGATTGACAAATCTTCCGGATCTGACAACAGCAGATTCAGTACGTCACTGTTTAAATTATTTTTCCAGATTAATTGGTCATAGTGTTTAAGATCAACTTGTTCATCAGAGAATGTCTTTTTATCAACATTGTGTAATTGCAGGCTACCCAATTCAAATGTTGCTGTTTGTGCATCCAATATATTGAGAAAACGCATATCGTCGTCAACGTGGTAAATATGTACCGAGACCAAATCTCCGGAGGCTTTGACCCCTTTGATATTGACAAAACTGTTGCCGTCCTGAGCCCAAACGCCTGCAGAGCCATAGTTCTGTCTGATTCGACCGAGGGCTTGTGCACGCATTTCCGTCACCTGAGCATTGAGCGGTACGCCGATAAATTCGGTGATTGTCAGTACAATGCCGCCAAGAACAATGGCCAGTCCAAAACCGATTAAACCAATGCGCAGTCTGGAAACACCGGACGTCTGCATGACGGTTAATTCATTGGCAGCGGCAATTTTACCCAGTCCCATCAGTGCGCCAATCAGCAGTGCCATGGGGAAAAATTCAATCAATTTGAGTGGAATAATACCTAGAATATACGCCGTTAAAAGGCTAAACGTGTAATCCTTGTCTCCTAAGTGATCAACTTCAACAATGAGTTTCCCCAGTAGGTCGATAGATAATAGGGCAAATAAGACAACCAGCGATGAACTGGTGATTGTGGCAATAATGTGTCTGTCTAATTTATACATCGTTCACTCAAAGTTTAATCGCCATCCGCTTTATTGGCGGCGTGACGCCACCCCATCCACAGTATAATAATAGCCAAGAAAATAATATGAGCCGAATAAATACCGGGTACGATAGGCAGCCATTGGTTATAAATCATCGCTTGGAAAATATACTGGGAATTGGCATACAGTGCGTAAATTAATATTGCTATGGCAAACTTCCCGTAGCGATTTTCTCTGGGATTAAACTGTACCAATAGCGGTGCAAACAGTGCCAACAGCAAAATGCTGATTGCCGGGGAAATGCGGCGTTGTATTTCGATCCGGTAAGCAGTGGTCGGATTGTTCATCAATTCGGAGGTGGGAATAGCTTTTAGCCTCATTATCCTGCTGGGTGGTTTGATCTCCGGCATCAACACTTCAAAGCGTTCAAAAATCATCATGCTGGAAGTTTTGTCGTCTGCAACGCTGTAACGTGAACCATTGTATAATTCAATAAAGCGATCGCGATCTTTTGTATATTGACGGCCATTCACTGCAGCAGTCACCGATTCACTCCCCGGTAACCGTTGCCAGACAAAAAATTTACTGAATGTGTTGTCATCGACATCGGCGACAAAAACAGTTGTGTTCCCGCCTATTGTTCTAAAGTTGCCCGGCTGTATGATGGAGAGTTTTGATTCCTCTTTTGCCTTTTGTTTCAGTTGGTAGTTCAGGGTCAGGATGTCGGGCAGGATAAACAGTGTCAGCCACAAAATGATACCGGCCAGCGGTATGGCAAACAAAAAAATGGCTTCGTAAGTCTTTATATCGCTGTAGCCGACGGACTTCATCGCAATTAACTCGTTATCTGTCGCCAGTTTGGACAGACTAATCAACACGGCAATGAAGAAGGCAAAAGGCGTCAATAGAACAAATAAATTGATTGCTTTTAAAAATAATAGATTGTAGATAGCATCACCGACGATTTTGCCCGCCGTTGCTTCTGCCAAAAGCTTGGCGAACTGAAAACTGGTGATGATTAAAATTAACGCAACTACGACGGCCAAGAAAACGCCGATAATTTCGGTTACAATATGTCTTTTAAGGCGTAACAAACGAACTCCGAACCGAGTATTTATTCAAAAAATTTAACGGACGCTCAGTTTAACATAGAATAAACGAAACAACAGGTGAACAACTATGCAAATTCAATCACAAATCGTCACATTGACAAAAAACACGATCAAAACGCTTGTCGTCGGGCTTAATACGGCAAAGCCGTTGAGCGAAACACTGGATACCCTGGATAAAGCGAGCGGCGGCTTTTTTACACAACAGCTGGAAGCTGGTACATTGCCTGAAAAAACAGGAGAAATTCGCACCTTTTACCAAGTGCCCGGCGTTGACAATCAAACGATTGTCGTTGTCGCCTTTGACCGCACACAAAAAGGACTTGTTGCAGCCAGTAAAAAGATTGTCGGTTATTTGCGCTCTCACCGCATTGACAATGCACATATTGCTTTGCTGCTCAATGATTTTGGCTTGTCGAAAAAGAAAGCTGCCCGCTTGATCAGTCAAACTTTTATTGATGCTGACTACGTTTTTGAATCGTTTAAATCTAAGGTTGAAGAAAAAACGCCGCTGACTATTTGTCTCGTACTGGAGCAAACAGATAAAAAAGTGGAAACCGGTATATTGGAAGGCTTGGCAATAGGCTACGGTATGAATATACTGAAAGACTTGGGCAATATACCCAGTAATGTCTGCACGCCCAAATACTTGGCCGGTTATGCCAAAAAGCTGGCCAAAAAGCACAATAATCTATCGACCCAAATTCTAAAAAAAGAGGCAATAAAAAAATTGAAAATGGGGGCACTATTATCGGTGTCCAAAGGTTCGAAACAAAAACCGCGTCTGATTCAACTGACTTACCGAGGCGCTCAGAATAAGAAGAGCAACCCCATTGTTCTGGTGGGCAAAGGAGTGACTTTCGATACCGGCGGCATATCACTCAAACCGGGTGCCAGTATGGATGAGATGAAATACGATATGTGTGGAGCAGGCTCTGTGATTGGTGCCATCAAGGCCATCGCTATGCTCAATCTGCCGATTAATGTCATCGGCATTGTTCCGGCGGTTGAAAATATGCCGTCAGGACATGCGTCCAAGCCTGGCGATATTGTCACTTCTATGTCAGGTAAGACCATAGAGATTCTTAACACGGACGCCGAGGGGCGTTTAATTCTTTGTGATGCGCTAACCTACGCTCAACGATTTAATCCCAAGGCAATCATTGATATCGCCACACTAACCGGCGCGGTGATTATCGGATTGGGTCGCCAACCCAGCGGTCTGATGAGCAATAATGAGGCATTGGCCAACGCTTTAATAGATGCCGGTGAAGCATCGGGTGATCGCGTTTGGCAGCTTCCCCTGTGGGAAGAATATCTCGAACAACTGCAAAGCCCGTTTGCTGATTTGCAAAATATCGGCGGGCGCGATGCAGGCACGATCACTGCCGGTTGTTTTTTGGGCGAATTTGCCAAAGACGTTGCTTGGGCTCATCTGGATATCGCCGGTACAGCCTGGCGTAGTGGCAAAAATAAAGGTGCGACAGGTCGGCCGGTACCGCTGCTTGTCGAGTATCTTATGTCACAAGTTGACTAAGCTGCCTGATAAACCCGCTATGCAAGACAAACTGTTGAATCAACTGACCCGAGGCGGCCAAATGCTCGGGTTGGCACTGACCGACAAACAGAAGGCGGTGCTTGTCCGCTATGTTGTTGAGTTACACAAGTGGAATCAAGCCTACAACTTAACGGCAATTCGTGATACGGAAGGTATCATGAGGCGCCACGTGATCGATGCCCTGTCAATTGTTCGCTATGTCAGAAAATACCAGCCGAAAAATATCGCTGATATTGGCAGCGGTGCTGGCATACCGGGCGTTGTCTTGGCAATTGTATTGCCGGAAACTTCGCTGTATTTAGTCGAAAGTATTGGGAAAAAATGTCGTTTTTTGCGTTATGTAACGGCATTGCTCAATCTGGATCATCGAGTGACTATTGTTCAAAAGCGCGTTGAACAATGGCATCCACAGGAGCTGTTCTCTGTAATTACCTGTCGTGCTTTCGCTTCACTAAAAGACTTTGTTGAGTTGACACAACATTTAGGTTGCCGACAAACCGTATGGCTTGCCATGAAGTCGGCACATACGGCAAAGGAACGAATACAGTTGCCAAATAACTTTACATTGTGTCAGAATATTGAGCTTGATGTGCCTTTCGAGGATGCAGGACGGCATTTACTGATACTAAAAATGAGAACGCCGATATAGTGGTGGGGACAGTCTATTGAACATTATCGCAGTTGCAAATCAAAAAGGTGGTGTTGCCAAAACAACGACAACCGTCAACTTGGCGGCTTCTTTGGGCGTGCAGGAAAAGAAAACGCTGATCATTGACCTGGATCCCCAAGGTAATGCTACGATGGGCTGCGGTATTGATAAACAGCATTTGGAAAACAGCATGTTGGAAGTGTGTCTGCGGCAACAAACACTATCAAAAGTCATACAGCAGACGGCTTTTGAGCAGCTTTACGTTGCGCCTTCAAACCAAGATTTGACCGTTGCCGAAGTGACGATGCACGAACTGAAACAATCGGCGCTTATCTTAAAAGAAGCGTTGGCGGTACTGGCTCAAAGCGAAAAATGGGATTTTGTTCTTATCGACTGTCCGCCTGCCCTGAATATTTTGACGTTAAATGCCATGGTAGCCGCGGATTATGTTGTTGTTCCCATTCAGTGTGAATACTACGCGTTGGAGGGTCTGACAGCGTTGTTAGATACAGTCTCTGATTTGCAAAAAAGTGTCAATCGTGATTTAAAGGTATTGGGTTTTTTGCGCACTATGTTTGACGGTCGTTCCAATTTAACCACCGAGGTGTCTGATCAGCTGGAAACTTTTCTAAAAGATAAGGTATTTACCACTATCATTCCCCGCAACATCCGCCTAGCTGAAGCACCTAGTCACGGAATGCCGGCGTACTATTACGACAAGTCTGCCAAGGGAGCAAAAGCCTATATGGCCCTTGCCAGTGAAATCATCAATCGTTTGATCAACCACTTTAACGAGAAACTATCATGAAAAAAAGGGGACTGGGAAAAGGTTTAGAAGTGCTGTTAGGCGATAGTGCTGTTACTGAGTCCGAAGTACATGCCAATATCCAAATGCTGGCTATCGACAAACTTCGTCCTAACCCCTACCAACCCCGCACCGTATTTGATGAGGTTACGTTGGCTGAATTGGCTGATTCGATCCGTCAACACGGCATTATTCAGCCTTTGGCTGTGCGCTTGGTCAGTGGGCAAAAAGACCAATACGAAATTATTGCCGGTGAACGCCGGTTTCGAGCGGCACAATTGGCGAAACTCAGCGAGTTACCTGTTGTTGTTCATGATGTTAGCAATGCTGATAGCGCGGCGCTGGCCTTAATCGAAAATCTGCAGCGTGAAGATTTAACTGTTATTGAAAAAGCCCGTGGTATCAAACAATTGATTAATAACTTTAAGCTTACCCACGAAGCGTGCGGAAAAGTGTTGGGGCAGTCGCGCTCAGCCATTAGCAATACGCTGAGATTGTTAGATCTGAGTGAGCCCGTGCAGCAGGCAATCAGCGAGAAAAAAATTGATATGGGGCATGCTCGCGCCTTATTGTCCGTTGAGCAGGCCGAACAACAGGCGCTGTTGCAAAAAATACTGCTCAGTGGGCTTTCCGTGCGTGAAACGGAAGCACTAATACGTGACCGGATAAACGCACCCCGTACGCCACGCCTTAAGAAAAATTGCTTTGTCAAACAGACCGAAATTAAACTCAGTGAGCATTTGAAAACCAAAGTTAATATTTCTCAACAAGTTGGTGGCGGTGGAAAAATTACTGTTGCCTTTAGTGATCAGAAAACACTGAAGCAACTCGTCGCAAGATTGGGGCTGAACTCAAACAGTGAATAATGCAAGAACAGTTGCAAAGCGTTCTTATTACTTTTACAAAGCGTTTTTGTAAACAAAAAACTTTTCAAATACTGAGCCCTCCGATATGAATAATCCCGTATTTTCGATTGACCGACCAGTCATAAAATCTTATAATCTGGTGTCAGAAAAGGCAGTTGGCTAGGTTAGACCCAACGGGTGAATGTGACGAAAAAAAGATTATCATTACTTTTTTTGGTTGTTGCTTTAGCCGTCGGTGCGTTGAGTGGTCGGTATGTGGCGTTCTTTTTCGGCGTCGCGGTGAGTTTGTTTAACTTTGGATTGCACTTCGGGGTTTATTTAATACAAAGAAAACAAGTCCCTCGTTACCCTGCTCAGGCATTAGTCGCTGTTGTTAGCACGACAGTTTTTCGTTTTGTAGTCTGTGGGTGCTTACTGGTTTTGGGGTTTCATCGGCTTGGGCTTGCCCCCAATCCGCTGTTGCTGGGATTCATCTTAGGGCAACTATTTTTCTTGTTTTATCAATTAACAACGGTAGCGACAAACGATGTCAAATGAAGCAGCACATTCATCTTCTGAGTATATAAAACACCATCTTCAAAATTTAACCTTTGGTCGTCATCCCGACGGATCCTGGGGGGTTGCTCATGGCAGCGAAGAGGCTGCGGATATGGGCTTTTGGGCGATACACATCGACACGATGTTTTTTTCAATTGCGCTGGGCGTGCTGTTTTTATGGTTATTCCATCGGGCAGCCAAAAAGGCATCGGTTGAAAAACCGACAGGCTTCCAGAATTTTGTCGAATGGGTTATCGAATGGATTGATGACAATGTGCGTACGGGCTTTAAAGCCAATAACCCGTTAATCGCTCCGTTGGCATTGACCATCTTTGCTTGGGTCACTTTGATGAACACCATGGATTTAATCCCGGTTGATTTGTTGCCGCTTGTCGCGCAAAAAATAGATATTCCCTACTTAAAGGTTGTTCCTACGACTGATCCAAACAATACATTTGCCTTGGCGATTGGCGTTTTTGCTTTAATTATATTTTACAGTATTAAAGTCAAGGGTGCGCTTGGCTTTACCAAGGAACTGACTTGTCATCCGTTCCCCGGCAAGGCGCTGATGCCGTTTAACTTTGTCCTAGAGGCTGCCACTTTGCTTGCCAAGCCGATCTCGTTGGCGTTGCGGTTATTCGGTAATATGTACGCCGGTGAAATGATCTTTATCCTTATCGCGTTGTTGCCGTATTATTTTCAGTGGGCGTTGTCTTTGCCTTGGGCAATATTTCATATATTAATTGTCTTGTTGCAAGCCTTTATCTTTATGGTGTTGACTATCGTTTATTTGGATGCTGCTCATGATGATGACATCAGTCATGATCACGCGCCTTAGACTATTTGACTGAGAACGACTTGGTCTGGTTATTGTATTAAAATTTAAACTTTTTATATTTCGACTAACTTTAATAAACTGGAGAAAAAAATGAGTGAAATGCTTTATGTAGCTGCTGCTATTATGATGGGTTTGGGTGCTGTAGGTGCCGCTATTGGTATCGGTATACTGGGTTCCAAATTCCTAGAAGGTGTTGCCCGTCAACCGGAGATGGAAGGTCGTCTTCGCGGTAGTTTGTTCTTGCTTGCGGGTCTTATTGATGCGGTTCCAATGATTGCTGTTGGTATCGCGCTATTCATTATCTTCGCTAAAGCTGGTTAATAAGTATATTTACCACAGTAGATTTTTATTAACCTTTTTCGGAGAAAGCCATGAATATTAATTTGACGCTAATCGGACAACTGATCTCGTTTGGATTATTTGTTTGGTTCTGCATGAAATTTGTATGGCCGCCTATTATTGAAGCACTCCAAGCTCGTCAGGATAAAATTGCCAAAGGCTTGGCCGCTGCTGAAGAAGCGCAAGTTAGTCTGGAGCAGGCGCAAGCACAATCGCAGGATTTAACCAAAGATGCCCGTCAGAAGTCAATGACTATCATTGCCGAAGCGGAAGCACGCGCGAAAGCTATGGTTGACGCAGCAAAAGACGAGGCCAAAGAAGAAGGTGGTCGTCAATTAGCCGTCGCCAGAGCTGAAATTGAGCAGGAAAGCCAGCGTGCCAAGGAAGAGCTAAGAACAAAGCTTTCTGCTTTGGTTCTCAGTGGTGCGGGTCAAGTTGTCGGCAAGGAAATTGACGATAGCAAACATGCTCAGCTCATTGACGAACTAGCTAAGCAATTATAAGAGGACGTATGGCAGAATCATTAACCGCAGCAAGACCTTACGCAAGAGCCCTGTATGAAGTGGCGGCAAAAGAGGATCCAAAATCTTGGCTACCTCTGATGCAGCTTTGTCAGGCGTTGGGTCAAAATGATGACACCAGACGCTTTTTAGGCGCCCATGATTTAACCTTGGATAGAGTTGACGCGATCATTGAGTCGTTATCTAGAAAAGCCGGTATCGGTAACATTCCGGCAAAATTTAAAGACTTCACTAAAGTGCTTGCTCGCAATAAACGTTTTGTTCTATTGCCTGATATAGCTACATTGTTTATCGAAGAAGTCAACAAATCCAACGATACCGTTATTGCCAAGATTATTTCTGCAAAACCGATTGCAGAAGCGAGTAAAGCTAATTTACTCGACAAGCTGGCAAAAAAATACGGTAAGAAAGTCGAAGCGTCTATTGAAATAGATGAGTCATTAATCGGTGGTGCTGTAATCAAAGTTGGCGATACTGTCATCGACGGTTCTGTCAAAGGTCGATTAGAGCAGCTAACAAAAGCACTGAACTAAAAAGAGGACGCAGAATTATGCAACTTAATCCATCTGAAATTTCAGATATTATCAAATCGCAGATTGAGTCAGCTGACTTAGATGCGAAAGCGCGTACGGAAGGCAAAATTATCAGTCTTTCTGACGGCATCGCCCGTATCCATGGCTTAAAACAAGCCGTGCAGGGGGAAATGTTAGAGTTTCCTAACAATACTTACGGTTTGGCACTGAACCTCGAACAAGATTCGGTCGGTGCTGTTGTTCTGGGTGACTATGAACAACTGTCGGAAGGTGATATCGTCAAGTGTACGGGTAAAATTTTAGAAGTACCGACAGGCGAAGCACTGCTTGGTCGTGTTGTTAACGCTTTGGGGCAGCCTATTGATGGCAAAGGCCCGGTCGAGACAACAACTTCTGCACCCATCGAAAAAATTGCCCCGGGTGTTATTGAGCGCCAATCGGTTGATCAGCCGGTTCAAACCGGTCTGAAAGCGATTGACTCAATGGTGCCAATCGGTCGAGGTCAACGTGAGTTGATTATCGGTGACCGTCAAACGGGTAAAACGGCTATCGCTGTCGATGCCATCATTAGCCAAAAAGACTCGGGCATTAAATGTGTCTATGTTGCCGTTGGTCAAAAGGCCTCATCGGTAGCAAATGTTGTCCGTAAATTGGAAGAGCACGGTGCTTTGGATCACACCATTGTCGTCGTGGCTTCCGCTTCTGAGTCGGCAGCATTACAATATATTGCTCCTTACACCGGCTGTTCAATGGGTGAGTTTTTCCGCGATCGCGGTGAAGACGCCTTGATTATCTACGATGACCTGACCAAACAAGCGTGGGCTTATCGTCAGGTGTCGTTACTGCTTCGTCGTCCACCTGGACGCGAGGCCTATCCCGGTGACGTCTTCTATTTGCACTCCCGTTTACTTGAACGCGCTTCTCGCATCAACGCCGATGAAGTAGAACGCCTGACTAACGGTCAAGTCAAGGGTAAAACCGGTTCATTAACCGCCCTGCCGATTATTGAAACACAGGCTGGTGACGTATCGGCGTTTGTACCGACAAACGTTATTTCTATCACTGACGGTCAGATTTTCCTAGAAACCGACTTGTTTAACTCAGGTATTCGTCCTGCGATTAACGCCGGTTTGTCCGTTTCTCGTGTTGGTGGTGCAGCGCAAACGAAAATCATCAAAAAACTCGGTGGTGGCGTTCGACTGGCACTGGCACAGTATCGTGAGTTGGCGGCCTTTGCTCAATTTGCTTCCGACCTGGACGAGACAACTCGCAGGCAGCTCGAGCGCGGTCAGCGCGTTACTGAATTGATGAAACAGGGTCAATATGCACCTTTGAGTACTGCAGAAATGGCGGTTTCGCTGTTTGCGGCCGACAGAGGATATTTGGATGATGTCGAGTTGGAAAAAATTCTCGATTTTGAGCGTGCATCAATCGATTACTTCCGTCAGCACTACAAAGAGTTGATGGCCGATATCGATAGCACCGGGGCGTTTAACGATGACATTGAAAAAACGTTTGTTGAAGGTTTTGATGCATTTAAATCAAACGGCGTTTGGTAGGATAAGGGGATAGCTTATGTCTAATGCAAAGGAAATACGCACCCAAATAAAAAGTATCCAAAATACGAAAAAGATTACCAAAGCCATGGAAATGGTGGCGGCATCGAAAATGCGTAAGGCACAGGCCTATATGGATGAATGTCGTCCTTACGCAGCCAAAATCAGGCAAGTGGCAGCAGATATCGCCAAAGCTAATACCGAAGTTGATCACCCGTTTTTGGTTAAAAACGAAAAGAAAAAAGTCGGTTACATCGTGGTAACGACGGATCGTGGCTTATGTGGTGGTTTGAATATTAATTTATTCAAGAAGCTAATCGCCAGTACAAAAGCACACCACGCAGAGGGTTGTGATATTTCGATTGCAGTTTATGGTACCAAAGGCTATAAGTTCTTGTCAGGTCATGGTTTTCACATTGTTGCTAATAAAGAACAAATGGGCGACCATCCCGGACTTAACCAGTTGCTGGGTCCGGTCAAAGTGATGATTGATGCCTACCGTAAAGGTGAATTGGACCGTATTTATTTGGTTTCTAATAAGTTTGAAAATACCATGACACAGACACCTGATATCTCTCAGTTGTTGCCTGTGCCAAATTTTTTAGAGACGGATACGCCGGATTATCGTTGGGATTACTTGTACGAGCCCTCGGCCGAAGGTTTGCTCGAGAAGGTTTTGGTTCGTTACATCGAAGCGTTAATTAAACGTGCGGTATCGGAAAATATCGCCTGTGAGATGGCAGCGCGTATGGTTGCCATGAAGAGTGCCACGGATAATGCCGGTACTTTGATTGATGAAAAGCAATTGCAGTACAACAAGGCTCGACAATCCGCAATTACACAGGAGTTGTCTGAGATTGTCGCAGGTGCAGCAGCAGTATAACAAAGCATATTTAAAGGGGAATATACGAATGAGTGTGGGTAAAATTATTCAAATTATCGGTGCGGTGGTTGATATTCAATTTCCAGTCGATGCTATTCCAAAAGTTTATGACGCGCTTCAATTAGAAGATGGATCATTGATTTTGGAAGTTCAACAACAATTGGGCGACGGTGTCGTCCGTGCTATTGCTATGGGGCCGACTGAAGGTTGTCGCCGTGGTTTGTCGGTGAAAAGTACCGGAGCACCAATTTCCGTGCCGGTTGGTCGGGCTACTTTAGGACGCATTATGGATGTCCTCGGTAATCCTATCGACCACTGCGGCAGCGTGAAATCCGACGAAAAGTGGGCGATACACCGTAAAGCACCTGCTTATGACGAATTATCGAGCTCGACTGAGTTGTTGGAAACCGGTATTAAGGTTATCGACTTGCTGTGTCCTTTCGCCAAAGGGGGTAAAGTCGGTCTGTTCGGCGGTGCCGGTGTCGGTAAAACCGTTAATATGATGGAGTTAATTAATAACATTGCAACGGCGCACTCCGGTCTTTCGGTGTTTGCCGGTGTTGGTGAGCGGACTCGTGAAGGTAACGACTTCTATCACGAAATGCAGGAAGCCGGTGTTGTTAACGTCGAAAAACACGAAGAGTCAAAAGTTGCCATGGTTTACGGTCAAATGAACGAGCCGCCGGGGAACCGCTTGCGGGTTGCCTTGACAGGTTTGACTATGGCTGAGTACTTCCGTGATGAAGGCCGTGACGTGTTATTGTTCATTGACAATATTTATCGTTATACGCTGGCGGGTACTGAAGTTTCGGCACTGTTGGGTCGCATGCCGTCAGCCGTCGGTTACCAGCCGACGTTAGCTGAAGAAATGGGACGCTTACAAGAACGGATTACATCGACAACCAAAGGTTCAATCACTTCGATTCAGGCGGTTTATGTTCCTGCTGATGACCTGACTGACCCTTCACCTGCGACAACGTTTGCTCACCTTGATGCGACGGTTGTTCTTTCTCGTCAAATTGCCGAGTTGGGTATTTATCCGGCGGTTGACCCACTGGATTCAACTTCCCGTCAGCTTGACCCACAGATTATCGGTGAGGAACACTACGAAGTCGCTCGCAGCGTACAGACAGTCCTGCAACGCTATCGTGAATTGCGTGATATTATCGCTATTTTGGGTATGGATGAGCTATCTGAAGAAGACAAGCAAATTGTTACACGTGCTCGTAAAATTCAGCGTTTCTTGTCTCAACCGTTTACCGTTGCCGAGGTCTTTACCGGTGCACCGGGTAAGTACGTATCGTTAAAAGACACTATTGCAGCCTTTAAGGCAATTGTTGCCGGTGAATACGATCACTTGCCTGAGCAAGCGTTCTATATGGTAGGTGGAATCGACGAAGCGGTCGCTCAAGCCGAAAAAATGTAATCGGAGGCTATCATGGCAAACACCATTACCGTAGAAATCGTTGATGCTGATAGTAGCGTTTACAGTGGCGAGGGCGTTTTAATTAGCGCCACCGCCAGCATGGGTGAAATCGGTGTCATGCATGGTCATACGCCCCTATTATCGGCATTAAAACCGGGACACGTTACCGTTAAGCACAAAGACGATACGGAAGACACTATGTTTATCACCGGTGGATTTATCGAGGTGCAACCGACCCACGTGACCATTTTGGCCGATACTGCCGAGCGTGTTGAGGACTTAGATAGAAGAATGGCAGAAGAAGCGATGAAAGAGGCGGAAGCTGCTATGCGCAGTGCTGCCGGTCCTAATTTCGCTAAGGCGCAGCTAGCCTTGGCCGAGGCTTCTGCTAGATTATCGCTTATTAAACGGTTGCACAGTTAGTTTATCTTTGTAAATTTGATATATTTTAACGCCGATGGAATGTTTTCTGCCGGCGTTTTTTTGTTATACAGTCGAGGTAGTTAATTTCTGGTACAGCGTTATGCAATTACAGCTTTCACCTCTAACGATATCGCAATTTTTGGCCGACTATTGGCAGCAGCGCCCCGTTATTATCAAAAAAGGTTTGCTCAATTTTAGTAATCCTTGTCAAGCTGATGAATTGGCGGGACTCGCAACAGAGAAGCAGATAGAATCGCGATTGATTTATAAAACTCTCGACAGCAATCCAGATCAATGGCAGGTAGAATCAGGCCCTTTTGAGGGCTATGAACAATACGGTGAAAATAACTGGACGCTAGTCGTTCAATCGGTTAATCATTGGTTGCCTGCCGTGCAACAGTTTGCCCGTTTATTTGATTTTATTCCCCAATGGCGTTTTGACGATGTTATGGTCAGTTTTGCCACCCTCGGAGGCGGTGTTGGCCCCCACGTTGATCGCTACGATGTCTTTATCTGCCAAGGTTCAGGTCGACGCCGCTGGCGGATTGGTGACCGGAATAGGGGTGATAATCCAATCGTTGCGCACGAAAAATTGCTCCACGTTGAGCCTTTTGACGCTATTATTGATGAGGTGGTCAGTGCCGGTGATATTGTCTATATCCCGCCGGGATTTCCTCATGAAGGTATCAGCCTTGATGAGTCCATGAGCTTTTCCGTTGGTTATAAATCGACAAATGCAGTTGAATTGCTATCGGGATTCGCTGACTATCTTATTGATGTTGAGGACAGACCTGCCTTGCTTAACGACAGTAACAGAAAGATCAGCCGATACGGTTGTATTGATGGCGATGACTTTAATCGTTTAAGCTGCTTCTTACAGCGTACACTCAGTGATGAAAATCGGTTGGCCGATTTTATCGGCAGATACTATTCACAGTCTTTTAGTGAACTCGATTTGGCACCGGATGACTATGAGTTTGCCGAATGGTTGAGTCTTTTTTCTGCCCGTCCGCTACACAAACTCTATGCTGTAAAAACATTGTATCTGGATAAAAGCATTAATGACGGTATTTTTTACGTCGATGGTATGCGTCAACACATTGACACGAGTCCGGGAATTATTCGAAAACTGTGTGATGCTGCTGTCATTAGCATGGCAGATGTCAGGGATGAGCCAACTGTGCTGCATTGGTTGTGGGAGCAAACTAACCAAGGTTATTGGTATTTTCTCGAATAATAAGCTATAGGAACCTCCTCAAAATGCCCATTTCGGCAAATAACCCAGCAAGTGCTTCGCAAAAGCTGGACAGGCCACGTCATGCGTTTATCCTGGTGGGGCTCCTCGCCATTTCCGCCTATCTATAGTCATGCTACTAATTTCCCGGTACAGTGTTACGTCATCTTGCCGTAACTATAGTACTGTCTTCGATGACGTGCCTCGTACCAGAAAATTATTGGAACAGGTACTGCGTCGGTGATTTTTAATTCACTTCACTATTAATGCTTTCGATTAAATGGTAATCACATCACCGGTTGAATATTTTTCTGTTGCAAAAAGGGCTCGGAATTTTGCCTGAGTGGGGAAATCTACACAGTGCATAGGGAAAAGGTGCTCAGGGCTTTCTGATTTGAAATAATTCATCGTCTTATCGACAACCGATTGATTGTTTGCAAACAGGTGAAAACCGCCAATAACAGCATACAACGGTTGGCCGGATACTGTTTTGGCATGCTCACAGATATTACAAATGCCCGCATGAGAGCAACCGGTGATAACAACCGCGCCTTTAGACGTTTTAATCACAATGGCTGAATCGTCCAGCATGCCATCATCTTGCCAACGTCCCTGCTCAAAATCGGTGACACGAGGGATCTCACCCAGATAAAAGATATTCGGACTAAATTCAAATGCTTTTTCTGACGTGACAACATCAAAATCATTGATGACAGTTTTGGCTTCTTGCGGCGGCAATTTTTTAAGTACGTGAGGGTGGGTAATCAATTTTTTCTTATCGCTAAAGTCATGAAAGCGAAGTCCACCGGTATGGTCCCAGTGGTAATGCGATAGAACAACGTAGTCGGTGTTGTTTAATGCAATACCCAGTTGCCTTGCGTTCTTTTTATAGACATCAGTGTGCCCTGTATCAAACAACAAGTTAACACCGGACCCCGTTTGAACAAAAACAGACAATCCCCATTCGGCCAGACAAGTTTTGCGGCCTCTATAACCGATCATATTTTCACACAGTAGGGTAATTTTCATTGTTAATCAACGTCAATAATAATTTTCATTGCTTTTTCTTTTGATGCGTTGGAAAAAACATCGTAAGCCTTTTCTATTTCGCTTAATGTGTAGTGATGTGTAATCAAATCTTCGATTGACAACTGATTTGTCGTAATTGCTTTCATCAACATTGGCGTCGTATTCGTATTGACCAATCCTGTTGTGATGGTCAAATTTTTTATCCACAGTTTATGGATTTCAAAGTTCACTTTTTTGCTAAAAACACCAACATTGGCAATATGGCCCCCGGTTTGACAATGTGTTGACACACATCCCAGGTTGCTGGAATACCTACTGCCTCTATGGCGACATCGACACCCTCATCACCAACGATACTGGCTATTGCAGCCTTGGCATTTTCCCTGCTCGAGTTGATCGTATGGGTCGCCCCCATCTTTTTTGCCATATTGAGTCTATTATCATCCAAATCAACCACAATAATCGTCGCCGGCGTGTACAGTTGAGCGGTTAGTAGTGCCGACATACCCACGGGGCCGGCACCGATAATGGCGACAGTGTCTCCCGGTTTGACGTTGCTATATTGGACGCCAATTTCATGACCGGTCGGTAGGATATCACTCAGCATAACAGATACTTCATCGTTAATCGTTGCCGGAATTTTATGCAGACTGTTGTCGGCATGAGGAATTCTAACATACTCTGCCTGTGTGCCGTCAATTCGATGTCCCAAAATCCAACCACCATCTTTACAGTGGGCGTACAGCTGTTTTTTGCAGTAGTGACAGAAACCACACGAGGTAATACACGATATAATCACCTTATCGCCGACGTTAATTTGTGAAACTTGACTGCCAACGACCTCGACAATGCCCACCCCCTCATGACCTAATGTCAGGCCGTTTTTCATATAGGGATTTTTGCCGTTACAGATACCTAAATCGGTACCGCAAATGGTGGTTTTAGTGACCTTAATTAGCGCATCAGTTGGACGCTGTAAAACGGGTTTTCTTTTATTTTCCAGCACGATGTAATGATTGCCGTGATAAACAAGTGCTTTCATCGGGTACTCCTATTATCTCGCTATGAATATAGATACCCCGGCTTTAGCCGGGGGTATCTATTTAGTTGTAATGAAAAACAATGGTTTGCTTGGTATCGGGATGTAAACTCTGAGCTACGGGGCAGGTATGTGCAGCCGCTTCTAGCACTTTTCTCGTTCTGACAGATAAATGAGCCGGCATCTGGAAAGTTATTTTTACTTCGGCAATGCGGCGCGGGTTGGCTGACATGACTTTGATTACATCTGCTGTCATCCCTGTACAGTCAACACCCAAATCCTCGGCTTTGAGATGCCGATAATTGTCATCATGCAGCCAGCCAGTGCCGTGGCAACCAAATCAGTGGGCGAAAAAGCTTCTCCTTTTCCTTGATTATCGAGCGGTGCATCGGTAATAACCTGTTTGCCTGACTGCTTGTGCTCCGCCGTTGTACGCAAATTTCCAGTGTAGGTGACGGTTGAGGTGATTGTATGCTGACCGGTCATTTAATGTTCTCCTGAAATTGTTTACAAACCTAACCGCGTAGGTGGGTTTGTGAACGCTTTGTTGTAATAGAGGAAGCTCCTCAAAATGCCCATTTCGGCAAATAACCCAGCAAGTGCTTCGCAAAAGCTGGACAGGCCACGTCACGTGTTTATCCGACCACTCAAGAGTGGTGGGGCTCCTCGCCATTTTCGCCTATCTACTTGAACTGTCGAAAATTGGCTGCGGTACCATTCCTTGTTCTTTACTCGAACTGAACATTTTGCGGAGATTCCTGGAATGAGACATTGTTTGTTTTATTGCCCAAACGAAACTATCAAAGTGTTTTATAATTTTGTTCGACTATTAAAAGCATGCCCCAACGTTTGACTATCAATATATTCCAATTCGCCACCCATAGGTACGCCAAAGGCAATGCGGCTCGTTTCGACACCGTATTTTTTTGCCAATTCACCGATGTAATAAGCTGTTGCATCGCCCTCGACGGTAATATTTGTTGCTAAAATTAGCTCGTTAACATCATCATTTTGCAAACGAGCTTCGAGTTTATCCAAACCGATTTCGCTGGGGCCCATACCGTCCAGCGGTGACAAATGTCCCATCAAAACAAAATATTTCCCTTTGAAATGGGTCGACTGCTCAATAGCCAAGACATCCATCGGACCCTCGACGATACAAATGGTGGCGTTCGTTCTGCCGGGGTTTGAGCAAATGCGGCAAATAGGATCTTCACTGAGGTTGCGACAATCCTGACAATTGCCGACCGATCCGACCGCTTCAGTGATTGCCGTGGCAATATTTACACCGGCACTGCGATTGTTTTGCAAGATGTGAATAGCCAAACGCTGCGCTGTTTTATGGCCGATTGTCGGCAAACTCGACAGCGCGTTAATCAGCTGTTCTACTTTTTCGGAAAACATAGAAGTACTTCGTTATATTAGCTTACAAGTAAAAAAGTTGTCGTGTTCAGGCATTTGTGCAAAGGTTTCTTAAAACAAGTTGTTATACCAATTCCGAAAAATAAACTACCAGAGAAAATAAGTGAAGACAGTACGACAGCTACGGCAAGCACATTTGACGGCGGTAGGTTATTTTATAGGTTTGGTATTACATTGGCATTTTAAATCCTGGCGGCAGCTGCATGCCGTTGGTAATACTCGCCATATGTTCGGTCGCAGCGGCTTCCGCCTTACGCAAAGTATCGTTTAGTGCCGCTGCAATTAAATCTTCCAGCATATCGCGATCCTCTTCAAATAAAGAATCATCAATACTGACACGTTTAATGGTATTTTTGCAGGTTGCCGTTATCTTGACCAAACCACCCGCCGCTTCACCTGATACTTCCATGGTTTCCAGCTCTTTTTGCGCCTTTTCCATGTTTTCTTGCATTTTCTGTACTTGTTTGAGCATGCCGCCCATATTTTTACCAAACATTGGTTCTCCTGAATTATTTTTTATTTTCTTTAATCGTCTTCTCAATGACCTGAGCATTTAACTCATCAACCAATTTTTTGGTTGTCGGGTGAGCGTTAAAGCTTGTCACCAAGGTGGCGCGATGTTTTTTCTGTCTGAGCCTCATTTTATCAGCCGGCGTTTGTTGATGAATATCGGTCAAATTGACACTAACTGTTATGGGGCTGGCAAAATAGTTTTGCAAGGCATTTTCGAATTCGGCAATACTGTCTTTGGTGACCAATACTTCGTGTTTTTGTGGTAAATCCAAAACAGCCTTTATAGCGTTCTTTTTTTCTTCGAGGCGCAATAAGCCTAAACTGACAAAATGATAAGTAAAATCAGTTAAAGACAGCTTATCAATGACGGTAAACCAATCAAAATTATTCCGTGATGTTGTCGACTGATTTTGAGAAATCGGTAATATCCTATTAACTATCGGGGCGGTTGTTGATGCATGAGTATCATCTTTTCCCACGGTTGTTTCTTTTGTCATTTTCTCAGCAACCGGCGTATCATCGGTGGCTTCCACACTTTCGATATGTCGGGCCTCACCACTGGTATTGTCGTCTAACGGTGGCGTATTTGGAGAAAGTGGCGGTGCTTTACCGTTGACTTTTTCAATGCCATCCCGTGCTTCCCACGGCGGTAAATCACCCGTCGTGTGGTCATTGTGATTGGGGGTATTCGCTTTAATATCACTGGCTTTTTTCATCAGAGCGCGAACATCATCCATACTGGGTACGGGTTCCTGAGAATCATCACGACTCAAATGCCTGGCATTTTCGGCTGAAGCGCCGGCGGACTTATTTTGTTTGGCAGTCTGTTTGGCCGCTTTTTGTTGTGGTTTTTGTTGTAATTTTTGTTGCTTAGTCGGGGGTGACTGTTTGTCACTACCACCGTCGCCAAACGATGCTTCCGCTTCGTCTAAACTGGCCTTCTCAACCACCGGAGCGGCGTGTAGCCGGTGGGCAAATGACCGATTGTTTTTTTGCTTATTTTTCGTCACCTTGATTGCAGGATCTGCTGACTTGACCTTGACTGGTTTTGCCTGTGCTGATTTTACTGCAGTTGACTGCGAAGGTTGACGGTTGGTTTTCGATGAATCCGATGTCGTTTTCTTTTTCTTTTGTTGGTCGGCTGTTTGTAATGGCGTGCGGTGGCGCGTGATCCAATCGTTGGGAATAAACGCCAGCATGCGCAGCAACGTCATCTCAACGGCTTGGCGCGGTTCGCCGGCAAGAGCCAAGTTGGGCAGGGCCTTGGCGGCAATATCGTACCACAGATGTAACAGTGCTCTCGGGGTATCGGCAACGGTGCTTTGTAGCAGCGGGCTTAATTCCGAGACAATCCCTTCCTTGGCCCACGCCATACGCTGTAAACGCCGCATAACTTCGATTAAAAAGGCGCGTGCATCAACTTCGTAGTCATCCAAACGGTGCAGGGCTTCGCTGAGTTGAGTGGGATTATTGGTGGCAATGGCAAATACAATAGCTTCGATATCAGCCGGCTGAATAGTCCCCAAAATCTCACTGACTTCTGCCATATTGAGTTGCCCTCGGCCGTAGGCAATGGCTTGATCCATCATTGACAAGGTATCGCGCATCGAACCTTCGCCGGCACCGGCGAGTAGTGCCAACGCGTCTTCTTCATAGTCTATCGACTCTGAACGACAAATGTTTACCAAATGTTGGAGGATCTGCTGCTGTGTCAGCGATTTTAGGTTGAATTGCAGGCATCTCGACAAAATGGTAATCGGCAGTTTTTCCGGATCGGTAGTTGCCAAGATAAATTTAACGTGTTCCGGCGGTTCTTCCAAGGTTTTTAACAAAGCGTTAAAGCTGCTTTTGGAGAACATATGGACTTCGTCAATTAAATAGACTTTGTAGCGCCCTTTGGTTGGCAGATAGGCGACGCTTTCAATCAATTCACGCGTTTCATCCACCCCGGTGCGCGAGGCTGCGTCCACTTCGATTAAATCGACAAACTTACCCGCTTTAATTTCCTGACAGCTTTGACATTCACCACACGGATCGGGACTGACGCCGTTCTTTTCGCAGTTAAGCGACTTGGCGAAAATACGTGCAATGGACGTTTTACCAACACCGCGTGTACCGGTCAATAAATAGGCATGATGTACTTGATTCTGAGACAGTGCGAAGGTTAATGCCTTAACAACGTGGGCTTGCCCGACCAAGTCGGAGAATGTCTGAGGTCGCCATTTTCTGGCCAGTACATGATAGGTCATAAAGACATTATACCCGCTGTTGTGCCGGCAATAAAGGAGGATTTTATTTCCTGAATGACATCATAAAGATAATATAGTCATGCCAGAAATTTTCCGTTACGGCGTTGCATCTTCTTGCCGTATTTATCATACTGTCTGCGAATATGCGCCTTGTACCGAAAAATTTCTGGCACGACTATACAGCAAAAGCTAAACTATTTTGCTGTAGTTAACAAATTATAATGCTAATATTTTTCGCGATTATTTGAGTCGAATAATCGTTCGTCCGGTGATTTTCCCGCTGACGATTTGTTGGGCAGCGGGGACGACCTCGTGCAAACCGATTTCATGACAGGCAGACTCGTAGTAATGGTCAGGTAATAATGCCACGATGCTTTCCCATGCGCTTATACGCTTTTCACGCGGACAATCGACAGAGTTTATGCCCAGCAATTTGACACCACGTAGGATAAAAGGCATGACGGTGGTCGGTAAATCCATGCTGCCGGCTAGTCCGCAAGCAGCAACGGCTCCTTCTGGACGCATTTGAGAGAGTATTTTAGCCAGTGTTTGTCCACCGACGCAGTCAATCGCACCTGCCCAACGGGATTTTTCCAAGGGCTTGACAGGATGGTTGGGGTCGAGAAACTGTTGCCGTTCAATAAGGTGAATTGCACCCAACTGTGTTAATAAGTTACCGTTTTCTCCAATACGGCCAGTGACAGCGGTAACGTTGTAACCCAGCTGTGCAAGCAGGGTGATGGCAATCGAACCAACACCGCCACTGGCACCGGTAACGATAATTTCTCCACGCTGAGGGGTAATATCGTGGTCGATCAATGCTTGCACGCACAGCATTGCCGTAAAACCGGCAGTACCGACCATCATGGCTTTTTTTGTGCTGAAATTTTGAGGCATTGGAACTAGCCATTCTCCCTGAACGCGGGCTTTTTCCGCCATGCCTCCCCAGTGCTTTTCGCCAACCCCCCAGCCTGTTAGTATGACTTTATCACCCGGATGATAGCGGTTATCCTTGCTATCAATCACTTGCCCAGCAAAATCAATGCCGGGTACCATGGGAAAATGATGAATAATTTTTCCCGTTCCTGTAATGGCCAGACCGTCTTTATAATTGAGTGTTGAATAATCAACGGCGACGGTAACATTGCCCGCTGGCAATTGTTTTTCGTCTATTTTCTCTATATTGGCAGTTGTTTTACCGCGATGTTGTTTTAAAAGTAGGGCGTTAAACATGACTAAATTTTTGGCAGGTTCTGCAAAATTGGCTTTTATCTATTTAAATTTTAATATCTAATATAGCAACAAAGAATATAAAGAACAACCAGAACCATTCAAATTGAGAAAAAGCCGCTAAAAAATATTCAATCTTAGTTGATAAACTGTTAAGCTGGCGGTTTAGGCGAACTGATTGTTCGCTTTTTTCTCATTTTATATTAAGGATGATTTATGACTATTTCTCAAAATTCCGCGGTATTTTTCAATTACACTCTGACCGATAAAGACGGTAATGTACTTGACCAAACGCCTGAAGGCCAGTCATTGGCTTACTTACACGGTCACAATAATATTATTCCCGGTTTGGAAAAACAATTGGAGGGCAAATCGGCAGGCGATAAGCTAACGGCAATTGTCAACCCGGCAGAAGCCTACGGCGAGCATCAGCCGGAGGCAATCCATCAAGTATCGCGCCAGCAGTTTCAGGGCGTTGATGAGGTTGAAGTCGGCATGCAGTTTCACTCCCAAACAGAAAATGGACAAATGATGCAAATCTCGGTTGTCAATGTTTCCGATGATACGATTACCATTGATGCCAATCATCCGCTAGCGGGCAAACAGCTTCATTTTAATGTCGAAATTATTGAAGTTCGCGATGCAACAGAAGAAGAAATTGCCCACGGCCATATCCACGGTCAAGGCGGAGTTCAACATTAATATTGAGAAGCCTTTGCATAAACGCCTGCACGTAACAATTTCTTCGTTACCCGGTGCTCGAAATCCTCGTCCTTCACCTAGTCACTAGGTGAGAGATGAGGAGACGGTGCAACGCTGTAGTAAATGTTAGTTTATGCCGATATCTGGCTGAAACTACTTAACTTTTAATGTAATTGACCATGAATAATTACCATTTTCCCATTCAGGTTGTGGCGGCTGATATCGATGAGATGGGGCACGTCAATAATGCTCGTTATGTTAACTGGATGCAGGATGCAGCCACAGCGCATTGGGTCAATATTACCAGTGCCCAACAACGCAGTAATTATCTATGGGTTGTGCGGCGGCATCAAATCGATTATTTGCGTCCTGCCTTGATGGGTGATGCCCTGGTCTGCCAAACCTGGGTGGATAATTGTCGCGGTGCTTTGTGTACGCGGCACTATCGCATCACGCGGGGTGAGGAATTATTATTGCGGGCTTACAGTCAGTGGTGCATGATCGGCAATATCAATAAGCAAGCCAGACCGATGCGCATTCCGAAAGATATCGTCGCCCTGTTTGCAAAGGCCCCCTAATGAGTCAATAACTTGGCAATATTAGCAAACAACATAACACAAAGCATAATCAGCATCACTTTTTTAATAAAATCGTCTCCGCGCGTTATCGCCGAGTGACTGCCGAGATAAGCGCCAATAATGCTGGCAATTGCCATGGGAATGGCGATAATCCACAACGCCTTGCCGGCAAAAATATAAACGATAGCAGAGCCGACATTAGTTGATAAATTCAGCGGCTTTGCCAGTCCTGTTGCCCGCAAAAAACTCATATTGAGCCCCTTGTTAGCGGCAATGGCCATGTAGGCTCCTGTTCCCGGTCCCAATAAACCGTCATAGAAAGCAATCGGTGACAGCAAAGCGATTGCTCTGCCGCGTAATCTAGATTCTTTATTATTATCGGGTTGTCTATGGCGAGTAAACATAATGGCCAGTGCGAGGGGAATACAAAGGATAATTAACCAGGTGACAATGGTTTCATTAAGATACATGACCAGTTTTGAACCGGCAGCAGCAGCCAAGATGCAGGGAATAAGGCAGGCGGAAACCAAATACCAGTTAATGGTTTTACTGTGCGCGTACTTGGCGACAGCAGTGACTGTTCCCGACATTGAAACCACTTTGTTTGTTGCCAGTGTTGCAATAGGAGGAACGCCGGCCATTAGCAATGCCAAGGTTTGAATCATGCCGCCGCCGCCGGCAATTGCGTCAATGTACCCGGCAATAAACCCGGCAAAAACCAGCAGGGTTAGTGTCCAAACAGGAAGGTCGGCAGTCATGCTCTTTTTCGTTAAAAAGGGGTAGGTAAAAACGCTGTTGGAACAATCATCGGCGTGACATTAACGCTGTAGATGAGAGAGGTAGCGTTTCTCCAAAAACTTAAACAACAAGACGATACAGGCCGTAATCAACAAATAAATGATGGCGGCGCCGATAAAGGGGGTGTAGGGGTCGTAATAAGTATTGCGCAGTCGCCTGGCGATACCGGTTAAATCGTTGACCGCCACCCACGACAGCACTGCCGAGCCGTGCAACATGTAGATCACTTCATTACCGTAGGCCGGCAGAGAGCGTCTGAAGGCACTGGGTAAAACAATGCGGCGCAGCATCTTGGCATTGCTCATCCCCATGGATTTAGCCGCTTCAACTTCACCCAATAGGGTGTTTTGGATAGCGCCGCGAATAATTTCGCAGGTATAGGCGGCCGTGTTTAGCGTCATTGCGATAATAGCCCAGGGCCAAGAAGGGCGGATAACAATCCACCAAACGGTTTCTCGTATGCCTTCGATAGAGCCGAGCAATAAGCCAAAGCCGTAATAAAAAATGTAAAGCTGTATCAGCAAAGGTGTGCCGCGAAAAATGTAGCTGAATGTTTCCGCCGGCCATTTTAACCACGGATTCTTCGATGTCGACATGACGGCGGTAAACAGTGCGATAAACAAGCCCAAGATAAGCGATAAAGCAACCATCCACAGCGTTGTCAAGGTGCCCGCCAGCAGTCTGTCGTAATTATCTGTGAGAATTGACCAATTCATAATATTTGCTTACCGGCTGTGGTTTGTTAAGGACTGTGTATAAAGCCAATGCTATAGCGTCTTTCCAAAAAGCGAAAGACGACCACTGATACACTGGTAAAAAGTAAAAAGATAAAGCCGGCAAACAGTAAAAACGTAAACTGATAGCCGGATGCCTTAGCTGCATCGGAAGCAATTTTAACGATATCTTGCAAGGCGATTAACGATACCAAAGCAGTGGCTTTTAACATCACTAGCCAATTATTGCTGATACCGGGTAGAGCGTGTCTAATCATTTGCGGCAGCGTGATGCGGAAAAAAATGTGACGTGCATTGAGACCATAGGCTTTGGCCGCTTCCAGTTGTCCATGGGGTACGGCCAGTATGGCACCCCGTAAGGTTTCAGCCATGTAGGCTGTATAGATCAGTCCGATAACAATGGCTCCGGCCCAGAAGGAGCTAAAGTTGATGGCTTCAATGTCAACGCCGATGCGATCAGCCCACTTGAAGCGAGTATCGTTGATAAACTGCTGACCGCCGTAAAAAATCAGTAGCAATAAAACGAGTTCGGGAATGCCGCGAATAATCGTGGTATAGGCAGTGCCGAAAAAACTGAGCAAACGGTATTTCGACAGACGAAATAAGGCAACAATCATGCCCAGAATGAGTGAAATGAGCAGCGCGACAACGCCAACACCCAAAGTCAATAAAGCACCTTTTAGCAGTGTCGGCATCCATTCGGCTAATAAACTGAAGTTCTCCAAAATTGATAGATTCTGTGTGTCGGTTTATGATTTGGTTGTATAAGTAAGGAGCGAAGCACCGGCAGCAAAATGCCACCGGATGCTTGTTATGTTGCTCTATTTACTCACCGTAAACGTTGATATCAAAGTACTTGTCGTTGACTTCTTTGTATTTGCCGTTTTCAAGAATGGCCTTGATGGCATCGTTAAGCGCAGTTTTTAATTTCTCTTCATTCTTACGGATACCGATGGCGATACCTTTACCGTAATATTTTTCATCGACCAAATCAGGACCGAAGAATTCAAAATTTTTGCCTTTTTCTTTCTTCAAAAAACCATCTTGAAGGACTAAAGATTCTGCCGCGACAACGTCAACACGTCCTGACTGTAAATCCAACAACGCTTCGTCGTTACTGGTATAGCGTTTGATATTAGCGACATCGCCAAACAGGTCGGTCATGTGTTTGTCAAAAGTTGTCGATACCTGCACGCCAATAGTTTTACCTTTTAAGCTTTCTTTAGAAAACTCAATATTTGACCCTTTTTCGCGGACCAATTTGACCGGAATACGGTAATAGCGGTCGGTAAAGTCAATACTTTTCTGACGTTCTTCGGTAGCGCTCATTGAGGCGATAATGGCATCGATCTTGCGTCCCATCAGTGCTGGAATCAGGCCATCCCAATCGATTTGAACCATTTTGCACTCGCGCTTCATTTCGGCACAAACCGCTTTGGCAATGTCAACGTCAAAGCCGACGACTTCACCGTCTTTATTGACTTCCGAAAACGGAGGATAAGCACCCTCAACGCCGATTTTTAGTATTTTTCCTGCAAAAGAAAAGCTCACTGCCGTCGTCAAAGCGGCCGCTAACAATATTTTAGTGGTTTTTTTCATATTAAATACAGACTCCTATAAATGTTTGTTACATTGTGTTAGTAAAAATTAGACTTCGTATTATAACAAGTAAAATTAAAAAGTATAATTATATCTTATCAACTGCCCTATTGTTGGTTCTATTTGCAACCGTTTTAAAACCCATATCAATATAGTCTTGGGCATCGACGGCAACGATAGCCGCCATGTTAATAATACGGCGTACGGATGCCGTACGGGACATGATATGCACCGGGTGTTCCAGTCCCATCATAATGGGGCCAACAGTGACGTTATTGTCGGAGGAAACCTCCAATAGATTGAACCCTATGTTGGCGGCATCCTGGTTTGGCATAATGAGTATATTGGCGTTGCCGTCGAGTTCGTTTTCGGGGAATATGTCATCCCGCACCTGTTTAGACAGAGCGGCATCAGCTTGCATTTCTCCCTCGACCATAAGGTCGGGATATTTTTCTTTGAGAATTTGTCTTGCCTTAATCATTTTATCAACCGACTCGGTACCGATTTGACTGCCGAAATTAGAGTGTGACAGCATGGCAATTCTCGGCACAATGCCAAATTTTTGTACGTTGAGGACGCACAATTCGACAATATTAACCAGTTCCTTCACCGTCGGTATTTCGGTGATATTGGTATCGGCGATAAAGAACGTGCCTTTCTGTGTGATAATCATACTCATCGTCGCCGCACTGAGAACCCCGTCGCGTGTGCGCAAAATTTGTCGCAAGCTCTCGTAGTGACCGTTAAAACGTCCGATAACACCACAAATCATTCCATCGGCAATACCGAGATCAACCAGGGTCGCTCCGAGAATGGTTGCCCGGGAGTTTATATGTACGCGCGCAGTGTAGGGATCGACCCCGAGTCGTGCCGATTTTTGATGATAGCGCGCTACGCACTGTTCGTAGTATCTGTTGTTTTGCGGATTGATTAGTTCAAAATCTTTATCAATAGTTAAATCGATTCCCAGTCGATCTATTTTTTCTTGTACACGTTTTGGTCGTCCGATCAATACTGGTTGTCCGATACCTTCTTCGATGATTGCCTTGACGGCGAATAGAACGCGCTCTTCTTCGCCTTCTGCAAAGACAATGCGTTTTTGATGTTCTTGTGCCGCCTCAAAAATAGGCCGCATCGCCATGCCCGATTTGTCAATTAAGGCTTCTAAGTCGCGCTGATAAGTATTAAAGTCTTCGATAGTCCTTGTCGCTACACCTGATTCCATCGCAGCTTGTGCCACGGCCGGCGGGATAGTGGCAATTAGACGCGGGTCAAACGGTGTGGGGATAATGTAGTTGGGGCCAAAATAGAGTTTTTTACCATAGACTCTGGTGACTTCTTCACCAACGGGGGCTTTGGCAAGCGTTGCCAAAGCTCGCACACAGGCCAGTTTCATGGCTTCGTTGATTTCTGTTGCTCCGACATCCAAGGCCCCGCGGAACAAGTAGGGAAAACAAAGAACATTGTTAACTTGGTTGGGAAAGTCCGAGCGTCCGGTAGCGACCATGACATCGGGGCGGGCCGCCTTGGCCTCGTCGGGCATAATTTCTGGTGTCGGGTTGGCAAGTGCTAGAATCAGCGGGTAAGGCGCCATAGTGCGCACCATATCTTGAGTGACCAGCCCAGCCTGCGAAACGCCTAGGAAAACGTCGGCTCCCTTCATGGCGTCTTCTAAAGTGCGACACTCGGTATCGATGGCGTAGTTTTTTTTCCGACCTTCATCGGCACCCTGGCGGCCTTTGTAAATAACGCCCTTGCTGTCGCAAACGATAATGTTTTTCTTGAGGACACCGAGCGAGACAAAGAGATCCAAACAAGCCATGCCGGCGGCACCAGCACCGGAAGCGGTAACGCGGACTTCGTGAACGGCCTTGTTTTGAATGGACAAAGCGTTAAGAAGTGCGGCAGTGGCGATAATGGCCGTACCGTGTTGATCATCGTGGAATACGGGAATACCCATACGCTTTTTAAGTTTTTGCTCAATGGCAAAACATTCGGGTGCCTTGATATCTTCCAAATTGATACCACCGAAGGTGGGTTCCAAACTGGCAACGATATCGACAAATTTGTCCGGGTCTTTTTCGTTAACTTCGATGTCAAAGACATCCAAATCGGCAAATTTTTTAAACAATACTCCTTTGCCTTCCATAACGGGTTTGGAAGCCAGCGGGCCAATGTTGCCCATCCCGAGTACAGCCGTGCCATTGGTGATGACGGCGACCAAATTTTGTCGCGAGGTGACGTTTGCCACCTCGGCTTCGCTGTCAACAATGGCCTGACAAGCATGAGCAACACCGGGTGAATAAGCTAACGACAAATCACGCTGGTTGGCCATTGACTTAGTCGCTACAATGGCAACTTTCCCGGGTTTGGGATGCTTGTGATAATCCAGTGCTTGGTTTTTAAAATCATCGGACATAGAAACTCTTGTGTTAGTGGGTGTTGAGAAGAGACCAGGCATTATAACAAAAAACGGACAAGGAGTTTACGCCCTTTGTCCGAATGTTTAGTTAACGTTTTGTATACACTTTGAAATCCATCGCGTACCGATTCTTGTCATCAGCATCGTGATGTTCAGATTGAACCAATTGCCACTGTTGCCAGTCGATAGCGGGCAAATACGTATCGCCATCAATATCGGCAAGAATACGGTTCAAATAAATTTTGTTAATTAATGCCAGTGAGTCGGCAAAAAGGCGACTGCCACCGATAATGTGAGTTTCCGCTGCTGCCGGCTGGTGTGTTTTGGCATGGCGAATAGCGTCTTGCAGGCTATGTACGACGGTGGCATCGGACAAAGCATAATTGATATTGCGACTGACGACAATATTCAGGCGTCCGGGCAGTGCTTTGCCAATTGACTCGTAGGTTTTTCTGCCCATAATGATCGGGCATCCTGTGGTGATTTTTTTAAAATAAGCCAAATCACGAGGCAAGTGCCAAGGTAGTTGGTTGTTTTTGCCGATGACGTCGTTTTGGGACGCGGCAACAATTAAAGTAATATTCATGTTTTTTACAGTTAAACTTATTGAGATCAGCAATTATTGTAGCTTGAAACGAACAATCGGGAACTATCTTTTATTGGTTCTTTAGCTGTCGGGCAAGCGGTATTGTGAGAAATTTATCAATTTTTATGGTTATCAAACGAGTGGGTTTTGCTATACTTCGGAGATAAACACATTTTATGATTTAGCTGGGTATGACATTTGAACAATATTTAATTACCGGCATTTTAATTGCTTCTTTGGTGCTCTTTATATGGAATAAATGGCGTTATGACGTTGTTGCCATGATGGCTCTGGTTTTGGCAACATTGTTTGGTTTGGTTAAACAGGCCGATATGTTTTCGGGGTTTGGACATCCGGCAGTGATTACCGTTGCGGCCATTTTGGTTATTTCGCACGCCTTGCAACATTCCGGTGCCCTGGAAATTATCGCTAATTGGCTAAGACGATTTGGTCGCCATGAGAGCATTCAACTGTTCTTGTTGACAGGATTAGTCGCTATCTGCTCCGGTTTTATGAATAACGTCGGTGCATTAGCACTGTTTCTGCCCGTGACAGTCACCTTGGCAAGACGCAAGAAAAAACATCCCGGATCCATGTTGATGCCGGTTTCTTTTGCCTCATTGTTGGGGGGAACCATCACGTTAATTGGTACACCACCCAATATTATTATTTCTGCCTATCGCGATCAGTACGTCGGCCAACCGTTTTCGATGTTTGATTTTATGCCGGTTGGTATTGTTGTCGGCCTCGCTGGTATCGTTTATTTGTCATTTTTGGGTTGGCGCTTTTTACCGAAGCGAGACCGCAACGAAACGACTAACGAAACGCTGGCGGTAGCAGCTGAATACATGACAGAGTTGAGAATTCCGTCTGATAATCGCTTTGTTGACCGCTCACTGTTTCGAATCTTGAAGCTCTGTGACAGTGAAGAAATTCGCATTCTGTCGATTATTCGGGGTCATCGTCGGGTGCTGGCACCAACGCAATACGAGATTTTGCACGAAGACGATATTTTAATCGTTGAAGGACAGCCGGATGCCATTCAGCAGTTATTGGACGATGCTGACTTGCAGCTTGTCGAACAAAAGGTAGATACTGCCGATTTGTCTTCTGATGATGTCTCAATTATTGAAGTTGTCCTGGGGCCTGATTCAATGATGGCCGGACGCAGTGCGACCGGGTTGAGCCTGTCGACAAATTACGGTATTAATTTGATGGCATTATCGCGTCGCGGTCAGTCAATACGGGAACGATTACACCGAACCATACTGCGAGCGGGAGACGTGTTGTTGTTGCAAACAAGTCAGGAAAATTTGTCACAAAAATTGGAATATTTAGGTTGTTTGCCGCTGGCGGCGCGACATATTTCACTGGGTCAAGTGAGAAAGATGTGGACAACAATAGCCATCTTTGCAGTGGCGATTTTATTAACTTCACTGACCGATTTGTCGTCGGCTTTGACGTTTACTGCTGCTGTTGGTGCGATGGTTGTGACAAAAATAGTCAAATTACGCGATTTATACAATTCTGTTGAATGGCCTATTATCATCTTATTGGGGGCAATGATTCCCGTTGGCGGCGCATTGGAATCAACGGGGACGACAAAGTTGATTGCCGATAGTATTGTTAGCGTCAGTTCAGGTTTTTCTATTTATGTTTTACTGGGGGTATTGGTCATTATTTCCATGCTGCTCTCCGACGTTATCAATAATGCGGCAACGGCAGTTATCATGGGGCCGATTGGTGCAAGTATTGCAACGACGATGGGCTATTCGATTGAACCCTTTTTGATGGCTGTTTGTATCGGGGCATCGTGTACTTTTTTATCGCCGATTGGTCACCAATCGAATTTATTGGTCATGTCTCCCGGTGGTTATCGCTTTGGTGACTATGCGCGTATGGGCTGGCTATTGGATATCATTGTTGTCTTTGTTAGTGTGCCGATGATTGTCTGGTGGTGGATGTGATGGGAGCCTTCTGATAGAACAGTTTTCGATTGCATATTGTTGAGTTTTTTTACAGTAAGATTAAGTTATTATCATTAAGTTTCTTAGGTTGGCTATATCCGCCGAGTATCAGGGGATGGGTCATTGATGGAGAATAAATGGAAAACAATCAAAAAGGATTTACGCTAATTGAATTAATGATTGTCGTTGCCATCATCGGTATCTTGGCAACAACCGCTGTACCTGCTTACTTAGAGTATTTAGCTCGTACTAAAATGGCTGAGGTTATTTTGAAATGCGGTTCGTACGCACGCGGTTCATTATCGGAATACCATGCGTCTAACGGTGTGTTTCCAACAGCAGAAACAACGGGTTCTGGCAACGATATTATGAATGATATTGCCGGAGAGTGCCAAGAGTCAAAGTATGTTGGCGGTAACTCAAGTTTGAAATCACCCAAAACGACAGGTCAAGTCGGACAGGTTTCTTTTAAGAATATTATCGCTAGTAAAGCTGCCGGTGTTGACGGGGGGACCTATATTACGGTTGCCTTAAGCCCCAACCCAAAAAATCGACCGTCAGGAGGGAAAGGGCAGCGATTGTCGAGTTACGTGACAGGTGCCAATAACAAGCTAACTTTTGCCGTGGTTGCTTATAAAACGGCAACAGGTGAAGTAGTCGGTTACGATTTGTTGTGTCAGAACGCCATAGATCAAGCCGGTATTGATGCTTTGAAAAATCCCGTGCCGGATAATGAACGAATCAAAGCGCGTTATTTGCCCGCTCAGTGTAGATAATATCGGGTGAAAATTTCTGGCATGACTATAGATTGAAAAAACAGACGATAGCGGTATAATTAGCCTCCCTATTTATTTTGCGCCGGTTTTACGTTCCGGTCAGTGGAGAAATAAGATGACAGTGAGTAAAAAAACAGTGGTTGCCGCGCTGTATAAATTTGCGGCATTTCCGGACTTTGAGTCGTGGCGTGAGCGCATTCACCAAACCCTGGTTGACAACGATGTTAAAGGAACTTTATTGATCGCTCACGAAGGAATTAACGGTACGATTGCCGGCCCTCAAGCAGGCATTAATCGTGTGTTGGCCTATTTGCGAAGTATTCCGGCAATTGGCGAGTTTGACTATAAATTGTCTTATAGTGAAAAGATGCCTTTCTATCGTACCAAAGTGAAATTGAAAAAAGAAATCGTCACCATGGGGGTGACTGATATTGATCCTCGTAAAGATGTCGGTCAGTATGTTGAACCTGAAGATTGGAATAACTTAATCAGTGATCCTGACGTTATCTTAATTGATACGCGCAACGAGTATGAGTACCAAGTGGGTACATTTAAACGTGCCATTAATCCTCATACCGATGCTTTCCGTCAATTTCCTCAATACGTCGCGGAGAATCTCGACAAAAACAAACATAAAAAGGTGGCAATGTTCTGTACGGGAGGTATTCGCTGTGAAAAGTCGACCGCTTATTTGAAACAGCAGGGGTTTGAAAACGTGTACCATTTACACGGCGGTATTTTGCAGTATTTTGAAGACGTAAAAACCGAAGAATCACTGTGGGACGGTGAGTGCTTTGTATTTGATAACCGGGTGACGGTTGATCAGGAACTGCAACCGGGCACATACGATCAGTGTTATGCTTGCCGTATGCCGATTACCGAAGAGGAAAAGCGGAGCAAGTATTACGTTGAAGGCGAGTCTTGCCCGCATTGCTACGATAAAACGACCGCAGCACAAAAGCAACGTTTCCACGAGCGTGAAAAGCAGTCACTACTTGCCAAAGCGCGTGGAGAACACCATATCGGTGCTGAAGTTGCCGAAGAAATCGAAGCCCGCCGAGCTGCAAAGGCACGTTTGAAAGCCGAACAAGCTAAGTTGTCTAAGAAGCAAAGACAACAGGTAGCGCATTAGTTATCCCCCCTCATCCTTAACCCTTCTCCCGGAGGGAGAAGGGGATTCATAGCGCTGTATAGGGTTACTTGAAGTGCTGTTGTTTAGTTTGATGGAATAATTTCTGCCAAACTTTTACTGCCTAATGATGCCAAAAACGCTTCACTGGCGGTTATCAGGTGCCCTTCCAGCAGGCAGTGCTCTCGCAAACTACAATGAGCACAATCGGCGGGATTCAGCGACGGCTCGAAATCCACAACCACTTGGCGAATTAAAATATCTGTTTGATCCTTGCCCAGTTCAATCCCGCCATTTCTCCCTCTGTACGTGTTGATATACCCCAATCGACTTAATTTATTAACGATCTTTGTCAGATGGTTAAGCGGAATGTCATAAGCTTTGGCAATCTCTTGAGCGAAAACCCGTTCTCCCTCGGATTGTCGGGCAAGATACATTAAAGTTCTTAAAGCAAAATCGGTTTGTTTGGTCAATTTCATAGACTACATTTTAGCAAAAAAATGATGAATAGAGTTTTTAAATGGGTATTTTAGATGTATAATTAAACATGCATTAAGAATGCAACTTCAATTGACGCATTGTGATACCTCTTCGTTGGCGTATGTGGTATCCGTTTTATTTAGATTTGAACAACCTCATTTAAGGAGAAAAGAAGAGAATGAAATTACTACCGTTATTGGCCATCGCCTTTTTGGGGCTTACTGCAGTCAATGCTGAGCCGGTTGTCGATACAAAGGGTTTTCATGATAAGCTGGCTAAAGTGGCAGGAGAGAAGGGCATATTTGCTCCGCATGAAAACTTTCCAAAGGACTATTTCCTCGTACCAAAAAACTTGCCCTTTCTAGTGGGGTTGAGCCTGCATCATCCCAAGAGCAGTGAGTTAAACCTATCCAAGGAACAAATAGAAAAAATCAAGGCTGTTAAAAAAGTGACGGTTCCCACTGTGTTGAAAAGCGCCAAGGCGATAAAGGCACTTGAATGGGAGCTTGCCAACAATATCGTCGTTAAGAAAATGAGTGCCGAAAGCCAGTATAACTTGGTCGAGAAAATAGCAAATCTAAGAACGGAACTAACCAAAAAGCATTTAACCTGTATTGAACGGGTTCGTGCCATTCTAACGGACGAACAATTTGCCATACTAAGCGATTATGCTTCAAAAGCCGCTAAATAATTAATCGCCTAGAAACTATAGAATAAAATATCAACTAACCCATTAATCTTAAAGGAGTGAAAAATGGAAAAAATTAATCAACAAGTACTTAAAGCGGTAGAGGATGCTTTTGTCGTTTCAAAAACCGATTTACAGGGCAACATTACTTACGTCAACGATTTATTCTGTGCTTTAACAGGGTTTTCCCGCGAAGAGTTGATCGGTCAACCGCACAATATCGTTCGTGATGCCTCCGTGCCAAAAGCGGTTTACAAAACGATGTGGGATACGATTCAGTCAGGAAAAATTTGGACGGGTATCATACCAAATCGTGGCAAAGGCGGAGTGCTTTATGTTGTTGATACGTCGGTACAGCCAATTAAAAACGATGCAGGCGAAATTGTTGAATATATCAGTGTTCGTCGCGTGATTAACGATTTAATGAGTGACTACGACAGCGTTGAATTTGCCAAAGAACAGTTTGATAATTATTACGATTAATAACCATTGACTAACAGGCAGGTGGCAGGTAATCCGCCATCTACTCAGTGTTTGTAGCGCTCAGAAATTATGTCATATTCAATTTACATTGCTTACGGTTCTGAAACCGGAAATGCCGAAAGTTTGGCAAATGATTTATATTGTCGGTTGGAAAATTTATACTCCCCAACGCTGGTGGAGCTTGATGATCTTGTCCCGAGTGATTTAACGCCAAACGATGTACTGATTATTATTACCAGTAGCTTTGGTGACGGTGAGGCGCCGGGTAATGCCACGCTGTTCTACGACCAACTATGTCAAACGGATAATAACGACATAAAATGTCAGTTTGCCGTATTCGGATTGGGGGATGTTTCCTATCCCCGTTTCTGTGGTTTTTCTATCGAGGTCGATGCATTAATGCGCCAACGCGGTGCGAATGCGATAGCTGAGCGCGTTGATGCCGACACGAGTTATCAACTATTTTTTGACCGCTGGTCGGCCGCTTTGTCGGCTTATTTTGCCAGCGATCCAACAGCGCTGCAGTCACTTAATCTGCAAGTCAAATCCTATGGTGAAACGCAGGCTTACAGAGCCCGTATTGAATCGGTACAACGCCTTGATAGCGGTAATTTCCCCGTTTACGATATCCGTATTGATATTGCAGGCAGCGGTATGTTTTATCAAGCCGGGGATTTACTTTATGTTTTGCCGCCACCGAACCAGTCAACTTTATCGCGACTACGCGATTTCTACGGTCATTTGAGCGATCAGCAACTAACCGCGTTAGGAAAAAAAGAACTGCGTCAGTTGAGTAAACCGCTATTTCGTGCGCTTGCCAAGCATACGGGTAGTCGTGAATTAAAAGCCCTGACCAAAATGAGTGCTGCGAAAAAGTTAGCTGACTATCTGTATGGACGCGATATCGCCGATGTGTTGCAGGATTTTTGTACACCGGAAGCGCTTGGTGTCGATGATTTGGTCGAACTACTATCGAATGCATTGCCGAGGGCTTATTCGATTGCCTCTTGTGGTAGGGAAAACCCTGACGACATCAGGCTGTGCGTGCGCGAGGTCAACTATAGCAAAGACGGGAAAAATTACGTTGGCAGTGCCAGCCATTTCTTGGCGCAAGGCAAAACAGGTACTGCCGTTGATGTTTATGTGCGCTCTAATCCACATTTTCACTTACCTACGGATACCAATATACCCGTTATTATGATCGGTGCAGGTACGGGTATCGCTCCTTATTTGGGGTTTTTGGATAGTGAGCGCCGGGGTGAGGCACACTTGTTTTTTGGTGAACGCCATTACCACAGCGATTTTCTCTATGAAGAAATATTGCGAGACCATCTGGATAGTGGGCGGTTAACAGCCCTTTACACGGCGTTCTCCCGCGATCAGGATGAGAAAATTTATGTGCAAGATGTTCTGCGCGATAATGGTGAAAAAGTGTGGCAACTGTTAAAACAAAATGGTGAGATTTACGTCTGCGGAAGTAAAGCCAATTTAGCTAAAGTCATTGATGATACGCTGCAGGCAATGGCCCAAATCCACGGTGGGTTGGGCGAAACTGAAGCCAAAAACTGGCTTTATGAATTAGTTGTTACCAAGCGCTATCACAGGGATTTGTACTAGTATAGTCATCAGGTGCAGAGACTGCGGTTTTTGCGCTCTGTGTGCCCCAGCAACTTTAGACTGTATGGTAGGTTTATCAAGGTCTTCTGACAGCGTATTTTTGAGTTTTCTTTTAGATGGATTAAATATAAGTTTTACTTTATGTTTTATCGGGTGCCATATATAATGAGACGCAAAATCATTATTAATTATTGAGGTTATTTTAATGAAACTGAATCAACTGGCTGTAATGCTATCCTGTGTATTGGTGGCAAACGTTATGGCGGATCCCGTTTTTCCCATTGATCCGCAACAATATGGTATGCAAAAACCATTTGGCCCGCCAAAACCCATCACACCAAAAGATGTTTTAACCGCAAGACCTGAAAATCAGTTTGATTTGAGTCAACGGAACGATTATTCCAGTGTTATTGAAAGTATTGATGGACGTATGGATAAGCCTTTTCATTTAACTGTCGGGCAGTACGACAACAGTACTTATACCGGTGCATTGTGGCGCCAGCGCGAAGCGAATTATTATGTCATTGGCAGTTTAGCGTATACCCATGCTGATGATTATAAAGACGGTGACGGTAACACCGTTAATTACGGTTATAACCGTAAAAATGCAGCCTTGGTGTTGGGCATATTGCCGACAATGACGACCGAACATCGTCTCACTTTGGTTTACGATGATATTGATGATGACAAGCAACCTCAGCACGTCATGGATCCGGTTAATACCCGTCGTGTTGTTGGCAAATATAACGGCCGTTTCGGCGCTCAAGACGATAGTAATACGTTGCATCTCGAATTGTCGGCAATTGACTTAAAACGTCAGGCGAATAATTTTGACCTTCGTACCAATCCTGCTTCTATGCCCAAAGTCGCTATGGATGTGAAACGACAACAATACCTCGCCGATATTCATTATAATTTTAAATTTGATGATCAAAATCGCAGTAGTATTGGTCTGCGCTACAAAGATGATAGCCACGATGCCAAACGTTTTGTTATGACCCCTATGGGAAAAAGGCAGAACGGTTATCGCTTCCCCGCTGTTAAAACGAAAACCACCAGTTTATATGCCTCACACGAATGGCAGCCGACGCAGCAGCATAGCCTAAAAGGCGCTTTGGACTATACTTGGCAAACAGCAGAAGCGCGTGCGGTTAATAGTATTTTAAATTTACCGCCCGCATTTAATACTTCACAAAAAATATGGTCGATGTATGGTTATGATGGTACTGGAAAAATTAAACAGGACGGTTTATCGGGCAAACTTCGTTACGAATTTAAACCTGAAGATGGTCAACAATTTTATGGCGAATTGGTCAGCCTTTACCGCATGCCGGAAAATCCCGAACGTTTTGCTGTTTTATTCGCTCCTCCCGTTACCGGCATGGGTTGGGGAACTAACCCAAGAATAAAACCCGAACGTGAAAATCGTTTGACCTTAGGTATGAAATTAAACGGCGAGGGTTGGGGTGACTACCAATCAACCCTGCAAGACGACTACGCCGGTGCCTGGCAGATCAAAGGTGAAGTTTACTACGCTGATGTCGATAATTTTATTACCTTAGATCGCTACCGTGGCCCTGTACCGCTTCTTAGAGGTAATGTCATCAGCCGCAATGTCGATGCCAAACTTGCGGGTATTAATGTCGGCTACCAACAGAATTGGACGCAAAATTTATCCAGTTTGTTGGGTGTCTCTTATCGCTATGGAAAGAACAAAACTGATAACCGTCCGCTCTACCAAATTGCCCCGCTTGAAGCAAATCTAAGCGTCGATTGGAAAGATTATTTTGATGGAGGAAGCTATAACATCGGTTCTCGCCTGCGTCATCAGCACAAACAAAATCGTCGCGATGATAATCGACTGACCGGTTTGGGAATTGACAACGAAACCAGCGGCTTTACTACCCTGGATATTTACGGTGGCATCGAGTGGAAAAACAATATCGGTATTAGTCTGGGTGTTGATAATGTTTTTGATAAAAAATATGCCGAGTACATCACCGGTGGACACGTCGAATCCGTCGCTCCGTCTGTCGTGAATGCCCCGGGACGGACGTTTTGGTTACGACTAAATGCCGCATTTTAATCAATTATAGTTATGCCAGAAATTTCCCGTTACAGCGTTCACCTGACCATTTATTAGTGGTCATGGTTGCATCTTCCTGCCGTACTTGGCATGCTCGCTGTCTACAAATATGCGTCTTGTGCTGAAAAGTTCTTGGCACGACTATAGTTAGCCTCTTTATTGAAGAGGACGGAGGTGGTTTAGCAGCGTCATTCTGAAAAACGCCTCAACCCGTACCATTGACAAGTGGGCGGAACAATCCCGTTTTTAAATGGGGAAAATTTATAACCTCAATCGGAGAAAATGATGAAACGTAGAGAACTATTAAAAACAGCCGCTTACACCACATTATCGGGTATCGCTGCCGGTCAGATGCCTTTTGCCTTTGCTGACAATAAAGCCTCAACTTTATCAACAGTTTGGGGAGCGCCGGTTGCTCCAGCAGTACTGTTAGGTGTTGCCGCCAGACAAGGGCAGTTGTATAAAACTCACCCGTACAAAGTCAAAGTTTGGAAAACACCTGATCAACTGCGTGCAGCCGTTGCTAACGGTACTATGCCGGTGACGATGGTGCCCAGTTACGTGGCGGCAAACTTTTCTAATCGGGGCAAGGACGTAGTACTTGCCAATATTATGACATTCGGTTTGCTACAAATGGTGGCGCACGATAATAAATTGGACAGCATCGAGGATTTGGTCGGCAAATCCATCGTTATGCCGTTCAAAAACGATATGCCTGATTTGGTATTACAAATTTTATGTAAAAATGCCGGTGTTGATTTTGCTGCCCTAAAAGTGCAGTACGTCACAACCCCGCCGGAAGCCATGGCGCTGTTTTTAAAACAACGCGTAGAGTTGGCGTTTTTGCCTGAGCCAATGACTACCGGTGCCATTTTCAAAGGCAAAATGACGGGGCAAAAAGTGGTACGAGCCTTGGACTTCCAAAAAGAGTGGGGACGGGTAATGAAAACCAAACCGCGTATTCCGCAGGCGGGTATGCAAATCGACCGCAATTTTTACCAAGCCAACAAGCCTGTCATTAATCAATTGTTAGACGATATTAGTGCCGCCGCTGTGTGGATTGACAATAACCCGCAGAGTGCCGCTGAGATCGGTACGAACTATCTACCGTTACCCAAACCGATTTTGGCAGCTGCTTTGCCGAATGCCTATTTAACGGGCACCAGAACGGCTGATATTGCTGATGAGATTTTGTTCTTCTTTGAGCAAATGTATCAGCTCAATCCAAAAATCGTCGGCGGTAAAATGCCTAGCAAGGCGTTATTTAATTTGTAGAAGGCTTGGAAAAAACGCCTATGCAGATCAATTTCTTCGCTGCGCGGTGCTCAACATCCTTATCCCTACACCTAGTAACTAGGTGTAGGGATTGAGGTCTTTGCACGCCGTGCGCCCCAGCAAGTGTTACCTGCTGGATAAACTCGAAGTAGAACGGCTCGGTAGGTTTATCAACGTATTCTTTACTAAAGAGGAAAATTATGCAAAATCTGGTGTGTTACAAGACCATGCCCGAATGGGATGCTCATAGCGTTCCCAAAGGTTTTAGAAATCGTCATAACACCAAAGTCGGAACCTGGGCAAAATTGACGATTTCATCGGGAAAAATGAAATACTATTTGTTGGATGAAAACGATAATGTACTGGATACAGTAATTTTTACCGCTGATAGTGACATTCCTTTTATTGAACCGCAAGTATGGCATAAAGTTGAACCATTAGGTGATGATTTGCGCTGCCAATTGGCTTTTTATTGCAAACCTGAAGATTATTATGTAAAAAAATACGGTTTAACTGCGGTACACTCCGAGGTACTGGATGCCGTGCAATATATCAGTAGCGGCAAAGCATTAGATTTGGGTTGTGGTCGTGGCCGCAATGCCTTGTATTTGCGGCACTGCGGCTTTGACGTTACCGCTTTCGATGCTAACACCAGTGCAATACAGGATTTGCAAGCTATTATTGCCGATGAAAAGCTTGATAAAATAAAAGCTTATGTTGCCAATATTCACGATGCCGATTGGGGTGGTGATTACGACCTGATTGTCAATACGGTTGTTTTAATGTTTTTAAGCACCCATAAAATCCCCGAAGTTATTACAAAAATGCAAACAAGTACCCGGTCAGGCGGTTACAATGTTGTCGTCTGTGCCATGGATACTGAGGATTATCCGATGTCTGCCCATCGGCTGCCGTTTCGTTTTGGCTTTAAATCCGGTGAATTGCGCAATTATTATCGGGATTGGGAGATTAAAAAGTACAACGAAAATGTTGGACATTTACATAGGCGGGATTCGTCCGGCAATCAGATTGCCCTGCGTTTTGCGACCTTGATTGCACGAAAAAAGTGACAATGTGATTGTATTTTGGCAAAAACACCCTCCCGACGGCTTGCAAACCGTCGGGAAGAAGCCGCGGGCAATCTCCTCTCTCGACCAGTGATTGCTTAATTAGATTAGATGGGAGATTGATGCATTCTGATGTCTGTTATTGCAGTATTGCGCCACCTACCCCACCGATGATGGCTCCTGCTGCTGCTCCTTTTAAAGCACCTTCCGCTATATCGCCACTGTCACCTCCACTTTCGAGCACAGCGCCGGTTACAGCGCCTGCGGCTGCACCTACCATTGCACCGTCGCCCGCATTGTCAACGGTTCGGTTGCCGGTATTCATGCAGCCTGTAATGGCTAGTAGTAAAACGATTAAAATGGACAGCTTGCTAATATGACTACTTATGACTTTTTTAAATGATTTCATAATTCCCTCTCTAAATAAAACGGTTGAGCTGTTCAATCAGCAACTATCATTATTTATGTAAATCATCTATATTGCAAGCTATTTATGCTCCATAACCATTATACTATTGCGTTGATAACCAAACGATAACTTGTTAATAATATTAATCCGTTGTACATTTGGAAAAAGAATACCCAGTTATACGTTATTAAACATTATTAAAAAATATTTCCGTCATCACGAATGACAGCGAAGTAATCTTCCGCTACAGTGAGAAAGATCTACCATTTAAATTAACCCTGATGCAAAATGGTTGGAGATTACCGCGTCACTCGTGTCTCGCTCCTCGTACAACACCCTTTGTGTTTATTCGACACACAACAGCACGTAATAAAAAAACGGGGAAAGATATGGGATTTATCGCCTTGTCGAGAACTATCGTACTGAGTAAGGCGCCATACAGAAAACTTTGGGATAAGTCTTGATCGCCTGTATCGTTGTGCCGCTAGTGTATCATTGTTTCTGTAAATTTGGCGGAGCCGGTTGAAGGCGAGCCACGGGATACCCATAAATTTTGGTTTTCGAAATTAAAAAACGGAGAC
>PDWJ01000356.1_pt1 | contig 70602 bp, 54 predicted proteins | sample 1430881 | NCBI WGS metagenome assembly PDWJ01 (sample SAMN01162460, study PRJNA174530) | Oral metagenome, whole genome shotgun sequencing project. | biome: Marine environment; feature: Marine mammal; material: Swab sample of the gingival sulcus; isolation source: swab sample of gingival sulcus...
CCTGATGCAGATTCATTCTATCTCTTGTGGGGTGAAGGTGAACTCGGAGGCTCAACAGACATACACTACATCAAATTTGCTGTTATTGATTCAGAGGGCAACTTTACAGAGGAACCTTATGTTGCATACGACTACTCGGATGAAAACCCTCAGGAGCTTCAGAGAATCGCCGCCGATGTGAACTCTGCCGGAGATGTATTTGTTCACTGGAGCGCTTATTTTCGGGAGATTGAGTCCTTCTATATCGTTCTCGGCTGGTTTGATCACACCTGGGTATCTGTTGAGCGAAATGCATATTCAGAAGCAGGTTCCAGTTCCCTTTCCGTGGTGACATCGTCCAATCCTTTCACTGAACAGGTTGAAGTTATCGTTACCGGCGGAAGAGGCCCGCTTCTAGTTCGTATCTTTGATTTACAGGGTCGGCTTGTCAGAGAGCTTTCTTCCGGCCCTCACGGCAGCATGTTCCTTTGGGATGGCCGGGATTCTATCGGCAATGAAGTCCCTGAGGGCAGCTATTTGGTAAGAGTCGCTGATGATATGAGTTGCGCTGCTGCGATGGTCATTAAGCTTGAGTAGCCTGATAAGAGTTTTTATGGTGGTTTTGTCATAGCTTGATCCCATCCGAAAAGGTATTCAGAGCAGCCACACCGACTTCCAACGCACCGGTATCTCAGCCGGGTATGATTCGGAGTTAAACAACTGATCTCACAGCTGTTTTCAGCAGAGACGGCTCATTTCTCAGATTGTGGATATACCTCACCATCCGTAATGCAAACCAGCTGAACAACTTCGGCCTATGCGTCCAGTGGTATCTGCTTTCGCCGCTCTTTACGAATGTGTACTATCCGCATAACGATATAGGCAATTGCCTTCTCAGTTCATCACGAACTGCTTCCACGCCGTCTTACTCTGCCAAAACCGTAGACATATTTCAGTATGAACATCAATGACTTCACCGCAGAACAGTTCCTCCGGAGTTCAGAGAGTTCCCTGCTGACCATTAATCATCGCTCATCTTTGCTCCTGACATACTCACATGCTTTATCCCAATTATGGACTTAACCATCTCGACTCCGGCTTCTGAGAAATATCCGTCATCAGCACTGATCTTCTCAGGAACAATTCCAGTGTTCCGTATGGACTCCATGACCATGGTGTAAAGCTGCGGAAAATCCGCCTACTTCCACAATTAAGAATATAATTAGCGAACTTGTGAGAAGGCTTAAAAAGATAGGCTGGAACTGGTTTGATGATGGTGCAGCCTGAATGGGTAGAATTGTTATGAAGAGAAGATATAACAATGAAGCTGGGAAAAGTACTGGAAAAAATGAATGAACCTGAGAGGACGCTGTCAATTCTGAAATGCGAGAGCAGGATAGTCGCTTGATTGTAACTCAACAACTTCGGACGCTGTCAAAAGATTGAGGAGGACAGTTTTCCGATGATACACATCAAACCGGAGATTCCGAAGAGGAAAAAGCCGGGGATTTACTCAAACAGATAATCAAGCATTCAAGAAGGTATGACAGGGTTTTCTGAATTGTTGATCCGAATGCGTTTGCACTAAATTGCTCGAATACTATCCATTTCGGCTTCCAGTCGTTCAGCAAGAAAGATCTTGAGAAGAGATTGGTATGGTATGTCCTGCTTGTTCGCAAGAATCTTCAATTCTTCTATCATTGATTCCGGTAACCGAAGAGATATTGTTTTTGTCGAAGGCTTTAGCTTGGATAGTGTGATTTCTGTTGCATCTTCCCAGGAGAGGTAATCACTGGAGTCATGCGTTCTCCAGAACTCTCTTTCTTCGGCTTCTGTTCTAAATTTTGGGATCTTCTTCAGTTCTTTCATCTTTTGTACCTTCGTTCTTCACTTGCTGTCATGTCTCTTGAGGATATGACTCTGATTTTGTCTTCTCGAATGGTAAACATCACAAAAAGGAGACGCCCCCAATCAGTGTGGCCAAGAACATAGAATCTCGTTTCTTTTTTGGAATGTTTCGAGTCTCTTCGCAAAATGATTGGTCGATTGAAGAATATCTGTTCGCATTCGGATTGAGATACATGGTGCTTGTCCCAATTCTTCGTTGCATTCCCTTCATCCCATTGGAATCCGGTGCATTCTTTCAGCTGGTCTTTTGGCTTCACCATATCATATGTATATTTTCATCATATACATTCGTCAATCCTGCCACCATTCTGTGCAGAACGCTCAAAATCAGTAAACTGCTTAATTCAACACAGGATTGCAGCGCACTCCGTGCGTTGCGAAGCCTTTACTTGTCAGCACTCTATTTTGAAAGTCTCGCACTTACCAATCGATTAATGCTTACACCTTCTTCTGCTGCAAGCTCAGCAAGCTTTCTGTGTACTTCCGGTGGAATACGAACCATGAACTTACCGCTGTATTGCCTTGTGGAGAAGGGTTCAGGTACCTTTTCTTTGCTTTCTTTCATGTCTTTGATTGTTTCTGCAACCAGTTCCCGAATGCCTTTAAGGGCAAGTTCATGGCTTTCACCAAGCCAGCTCAAACTGGGAAACTCGGTGCACAGACCCACATATTCCTGATCTTCTTCGGACCAGGTTACTCTGTATGTGTAGAGGTCATTTTTCAGTGACATCTTTTTCACTTAACCTTTCTATGGCCCGGAGGACTTGCTTGACCTGGTAGGACTTTGCCTTGCCATTCTTGTTCTGAATGATAACCCTCGGATCTCCTTGCCATGGCATCTTGAAAACAACATGGCTTGATTTTGATTGTCTTGGTTCTCCGAAGTAGTGTCGGCAAACCTTGAGCAAGTCTGAGAAGGAAACATCCTTAGGATTCCTCCGCATTTGCCTTAAGAGTTCTTCAACCTTCGCCATAGAATATAGTATCAGTATTGATACTGCAAGTCAACCCTTTCTTTTGTGCTGACAATCTGAATCAGTAGACTGCAAGAACCATACTTTTCACTACCCTGATGCAGTTCTGCTGCATTCAGTGGTTGAACTAAGCGCCGCTTCGCAGCGCAGTGTCCGGATCAGTAATCACCTCTGAGGATTAGCATACTCTTCCGCACCAGTGCAATCAAGCGCTGCGTCAACAGGAGGTATGCCATGACTCAACTGCAGAAGAGAATGATCAAGGACATCCAGCTTGCCGGATTGAGTGCAAGAACTCAGGAGTGTTATGTCAGATCGGTAAAGCAACTGGCTGAGTTCTGCGGTAAGTCACCTGACAGGATAACTGAGACTGAGATTACTTTCACCATGTGAAGAATGGGAAGAAGTGGGCAAGGGCAACCTGCACCATTGCCATCTGCGGCATCAAATTCTTCCGGGAGCAAACCCTCAAGCGGGACTGGATAACCATTGGGCTGGTTCGCCCTGCACGGGAGAAAAGGCTGCCGGCCATACTCTCTCGCAAGGAGGTGGTCAGCATCATGAAGAATGTAAGGTTCTTTCGTTATCGGGTCTGTCTTGAAACCATCTACTCTCTGGGACTGCGAGTCGGGGAGGGTACCAGATTGAAGATCTGTGACATGGGCAGTGCCCGAATGGTAGTTCATGTGAGTAATGGTAAAGGTGGTAAAGAACGCTATGTGCCTTTACCCAGGCGTACTCTGCAGTTGCTCCGTGAATTCAGGCTGATTCACAGGAACCAGGAATGGCTGTTCCCCAGGGTTGGCAGAAGCAGTCACGGCAAGCACCGTACCGACAGCATGTGCTGCCGAAGGGATTCTGCAAGGTACGCTGCTACGGATTCCTTCATCAGCGGTGTAAGAAGAAGCTGAATTTTATCAGAAAGCAGTTGATGCTGCCGGAGAGCAGGCAATCAGTTCCCAAGCCCGGGAAGCACCGTTGCCCTCACTGCGGGAAATAACTGATACCCGTATTGACATTGAAGCCATTGAGAAGACCTCCGTGACAGTTCAAACCTTTTCTGCTCCGTACAAGACGCCGGCTATACCAGTCCAGCGAGCAGGGACGGGTATAGTCAAATCACAAAAACTCCAGTGCCTTATGGATTACAGGGCTTTCTGTACGAAAGAAATGGGAATGAGGAGTGTTTCAAGGCAGGGAAAACATTCAATCACCGCTGTTTTGAAGACTGACCGATCAGCAATACACATTCGTCACTGAAAATAGAAATTCCAAAGAGAAGCGCCGCTTAATTCAACACAGGATTGCAGCGCACTCCGTGCGGTGCGAATCCTTTACTTGTTATGCATTTGATCCCATCATTACACAATGCTCCAAGCGTGTCCTTCGCACCGGCAAGCCATCAACCTGTGCACCTTCCAAAACAATACCGGGAGGTGCAGGAATTGTATCTATGCTGCAGGAGTTCTTTACATCCACTGACCATCCCGCATCACGAAAGTGCTGTAATAGTCTTTCCCTGTAATGAGTTTCTGCAAGACCAGCTTCTTCAATCACTATACCATTTTCTTTATCATCTTCAGGATAGAAACTAGAAATCGCTAAGAGCCTGCCATTTACTATTCTGTAAAGTTCCTGAAGTAGTTTTCCTGGATTCTGTATGTTGTTCAGACCTTGGTGTGTTGTGAGTAGTGATACGGAATCTGTCACAAATGGAGTTTGACGGGCGTCGAAGGCTAACAGGCTAACTCGATCGTAAAGACCTTGTTCCATTAGTCTTTTCCGATTCTCAACGAATACTGTGGGACTGAAATCTGTGGCAACAATCATATTGGGCAGATCTTTCAACATCCTATTGACTAATCCACACTTTCCTGAAGCGAGATCAACAATGGAACCGTCGTATTGGGATACCTCGTTGATTATGCAGTCCATTTGATTTTCCCAGCATCTTATTGTATCTGCTGAATACAGGCCCTTTCGAGCAAAAGTATATGCCTTGGTTGCTGCTTCTCTATCCCCACGACTCAAGTGTACATCGCCTCTATAATGCTGATCAACCGCCCCGAGGGTATCAAGAGGTACATCCATAAGTTTCTTTTCAATTTCTGGATGCTGTCTCAGGAGTTGGTCCAACCTGTTGTTTACCTGTTCCCAGAGATCATTTCTCTTTAAATCTGTTGTTAGGAACACGCCTATCCCATCACGAATTGGATAGGTACTGGGACAGTCTTTACAGCAGGCTTCAGCAACTTCAATACGGTCTTGCGATTCTTCAGTGATGTTCCAGTCTAGCTTGCCATTGCATACAGGACATTCCAAGATTTCTATCAGATACTTTTGCATTGTCTTTCCTTTGTGTTGCTATGCATAACGCTCTGAATAACCTGCACATGTACTACTGGAACCAGCACCTTATCGTCTGTGACTGGTTCATTCAGTTGTTCTGAGCTTTGTTTATTATGAGCCCCACTTCAGTTCAAGCTTACGATGATTCTGAACACAATCCCTGAGATAGAGATTGATTAAGCTTTGGTAGGGAATTCCCGTTTCTTTTGACATTGTTTTGAAATACTCAACAACATCAACACCGAGTCTTATTGTTACTGATTTCTTCAAATCCTTTATGTAAGGATTAGATTTCGAATCTGAGAAATCATAGCTCTCTCTCATCTGAATCCTCCGTATTGTTTAGTTTTCTAGCAGAGATTAATCGTATCACTTTGCTCTTCTCTCTGAAACAATGACACACAACAAGCAATTTCAGGGAAGTCGACATGCCTGGTAAAATGAACCGGTCTTCTATATCTGAATGATCTGGATCCGGAATCACTCTGGCAAGACTATCAGTGAAAGCAGTGACAGCTTCCTTGAAGGATACACCATACTTCTGAACATTAATACGGTTTTTGCCGGAGTCCAATTCAAAACTTATCATATGTACATTGTATGTATATTGCTGAGAATGTCAAGAGATCCTTCCAGTCTCAGACGAAGAGTTATTATCTCGGTTTGTCCGGTATACTCGTTGTCTATCAATAATCCTCGTAAGAGCTGTATTGCGGATAAGGAAACTGTTACAGCCTGGATTGAGCTTCTTCTATCTCCAGATGAATCTGCTTGATTTCAGATGACTTGCCCCGTAATAAAAGAGTAAGCTGGACGCAGCGTGTTATATTCGGCATGCCCTTTCAGATCTTTTGAGTGAACTTGCTCTTGGGAAATCAAATTCTTCTTAATTGAGCTGCAAAGAGCATTTTTCTTATCTCAATGGCAAAAAGCAATTTTGGACAGGCTTTAATAAGACTATGTTTTTTATTTAGAACACTCCATTAATGTTAATGCTATACACCGCGGCATTATCAGATTCATCTGTTGTTGATGCATACATCCCATATTGATCGATCTTTATCTGCAACTTCTCGCTGTATTGACCTATTGGGAGTTCTGCACAACCGAATAGACTGCCATCTGAATCATAGATGTCAAACACAATGTTTCCACTGGCAAGATCAAGTCGTCTCACCCAGAGATTACCCTCTGAGTCAACTCCGGCCAGCTCAATAACAGGGTAGCAGCTTGATGGTTGATAGCCTCCCATATATGCCTGATCTTGTCTTGCCCAGCGCTCAAATTCTGCTGTTTCATCTTGAATGACTTGATCTGATTTAGGAAGCCTTGGTACATCTGATCTGTTTATTAAGTATCGGAACTCTCCACTAGGAGAGAAGACTTCAATAAGATATCTTGAGACATCTTTAGCAATATAAATATCTCTGTTATGGGAAGCAGTGAAGTCGAACATCTCAATATCCGTATAGAAGTCAGATGAATCCCAATCCCACCTCAACTCAGCGTAAACATGTTGCGGTATGAATTCACCATCCACATATTTTCTAACTGAATATGTGTACTCAGGAATATCTGCTGAATAATCCAGCTCAACTAGATCACATACTATTGCGGAATCATAGGTGATCATTTTGTAGGGAACATACCACTCGGTAAGAAGACAGGTGTCTACATACTCTCCTTGTTGAGAGTAAATCATCACCTCGTTTTTCATTTCATCAGCGATTAGAAAACGCCCATCTGAAAAACACGCAATTGACAAAGGATACAGCAATTCGCCCGGCCCAGAACCTCCTTCACACATTGTTGCAGAAGAACCATTATTGCTTGAGTACCTGACAGACAGTGCAATATTGTCAAGGACAAGAATTCCTAATTCTGGATGTCCGCAAACATCAGCAACATTTGCAATGAAATCACCAGGAGGCACTTTAAGTGTGTCTCTGATTTCCAGTGTAACATCTTGAATCCCGGATTGAGAAGCGGTAGAGGAGGAGGGCTCTCTGGCGTCATTTCCACAACTTAGGAAAAGATGAAGCACAAGTATACCAACAATCAGGAATCTAGCCATTTTGTTCAGCGACAATTAGATTTCCCCACTGAATTATTCTCCTTTTGAGCTTCAGAGGCTTCTTCAAGAATACTGAAGTCAAGGATTTTTACTTTGTCCATACTTTTCTCCATTAACACCGTTGACATGCTTCCTGTTTTGTTCTCGTATCTATTCTCTAAAACATATATATACTGAGTGTCACAACATCAATGGACCCATTTACTGGTTGATGTCACCACAGAAGGGGAACTGGAACCTGCTTCGGAGCAGTCCGGTAAATTCTTGTAGCAATACCCATTTCTGCGGCTATATTAGCGGACTGTTATCAGGATTTTTCAACTGAACAATAAGGATGTCCAGTGAAGAAGGTAAGCGTCATAGGAGCAGGGCTGGCAGGGTCGGAAGCGGCTCTGCAGCTTGCGTCGGCAGGGATTGGTGTGCAGCTTTATGAAATGAGGCCTGAAAAGATGACTGAGGCCCACTCAACCGGCCTTCCTGCGGAACTGGTTTGTTCCAACTCCCTGCGGTCTGACAGGCTTTGGAATGCAGCAGGGCTGCTGAAAGAGGAGCTTCGTCTTTGCAAGTCGTTTCTTATGAAGGCAGCGGATGCAAGCAGAGTACCTGCAGGAGGAGCCCTTGCAGTGGACAGGACGCTGTTCAGCAATACAGTTCGGCAGATGCTGCGGGAACAACCGTTGATTGAGATTATTCAACAGGAGATAACTGAGCTTCCATGTGGAAGGACCATAATTGCAGCAGGGCCCCTTGCTTCTCCGACATTGGCCGGTGTTATAGGAAAACTCACAGGTTCAGATTCCCTTTATTTCTACGATGCCATTGCTCCGGTAGTTTCCGGTGAATCTGTGAACAGAGACATTGCGTTCGTTCAGGACCGTTATGGAGAGCAGGGAGAGGGGGATTACCTGAACTGCCCTATGACAGAAGATGAGTATGACAGATTCCTTGGGGCGCTGCTGGGGGCTGAAAGGGTTGTTCCCAGAGCTTTTGAGAAAGAGGTTCATTTTCAGGGTTGCATGCCTGTTGAGGCGATTGCTGATACAGGAAGAATGTCCCTTGTCTTCGGTCCCATGAAACCTGTTGGTATCACTGATCCCCGTTCAGGGAAGAGACCCTTTGCTGTGGTTCAGTTGAGAATGGAGGATCTTTCCTGTTCAGCATGGAATCTTGTGGGATTTCAGACAAAACTGACCTGGCCTGAACAGAAGAGGGTGTTCAGGCTTATACCAGGGCTTGAGAAAGCAGAATTTCTTCGTCTGGGTTCAATGCATAGAAATACCTATATCAACGGACCTGAACTCCTTGATGAGAGACTGAGGCTCAAAAACAGAAAAGATGTATCCTTTGTCGGTCAGATAACCGGAGTAGAGGGTTACATTGAGTCTATTGCTTCTGGTTTTTTGGCAGGTTTTCTTGAGTCTGGAGCTTCGGTTCCTCCTGCTGATACAGCCCTTGGAGCCATTCTGAGATATGCCTCCAACAGGGAAGCAGAGAACTTCCAGCCGTCAAACATCAACTTCGGGCTTTTGCCCCCTTTGAATCGAAAGGTCAGAGGAGGTCGCCGTGCTGTAAGGGAGGCCCTCGCAAGCAGAGCGCTGGAATCAATCAGGGAGTGGCTTCTGAGCCAGTCAGGAGGAGTACCTCTTCGACAGGTACCATAGAGAACCGCTTATTCCAAGCAGAAGTATGGCCAGAAGAATGAAAGTGTCGGGATGGGTTCCGCCCTGTGTCAGGGATGTTTCAATTACCGTTCCAGGATATTCTGTGAAAATCAGCGGCTTAAAGCTCAGCTTCCCTGATAGACCTGCCATCCAGAGAAGCAGCAAAACGAAACGGCCGGGGTTCTGAAGCTTTTGTTCAACAGCCAGCAGTAACATGGCGGTTGAGAAGGAAAAGAGCGGTGCAATTATCCAGAACTGCCAGGGAACAGTGTTTCCGGCCAGAAGTGCTGTCAGGGAGCACAGAACAGTTCCTGAAAGCCCTGGAAGCAGCACTTCTGCAGCAGTGACTGTTCCTGAAATATCGCTTCTTTCCACAAGGGCTCTGATACCTTTTCTGCTGCTGGAATAAGGCCACCCTGTTACAAGAAAGAGCGCAGGAAGCCATGCAGCAAGGGAAACCAGCCTGAAGGGCAGAGTTTCAGCATGAGAGAAAAGAAGAACAGTTGCCGGTGCGGCAGAGCAGAGCCAGAGAAGGGCTCTGTTTTCAGTGGACCGTTTAACCATCAGGCTCGCTGTCAGTAAAAGCAGCTGCAAGTCAGAAACTCTCTTCTTCAAACAAACTGTTGCCAGGGGCGTTATCAGTTATATGAGGCCCTTCAAAGAGCCTTATCAGTGACTCCGGAGGAACAGGAGCTATGTGAAGCTCCGCAACCACTCTTGAGTTTGCCCTGGCCAGGTTCATTATCTGTGTTACTGCATAGATGGTATCGCTGTGGGTGAACCTGTAACTGCCGTCCTTGTGAAGCAGGTTTCTCAGGCCGTGAATTTTTTCAAGCTGAGCCCTTGGAAGAGAAGGGTAGAAAGAAACTGAAATTTCTGCGCCGCCCATGGATTTCGCCCTGAGTTCAGAGTGCCGTACAACATTAACCACTCCTCTTCTGTCGCAGAGGGCTATTCTTTCCACACCGAATGGAATCTCTCCCAGAGTTGATGCTCTTATCAGAACTGCATTACCTGCTGCGGCAAACTCCTTGAGCCTTCTGTGAAGAGAGTCATGAACAGGACAGTTCAGAATAAGGAGTTCAGGAGAAAGCGCCATAGCCAGTGCCATTGCAGTACGCTGAAGAACAGGAGTTTCAAGATCTTCCACCGGTGTGGATGCAACCCTGTCCAGATCAAGCCAGTTAAGAAGCCCATCTGTTATCTCTGCGGACTTCTTCTGGTCTCTGGAGCTGCTGCTTACTGTAAGGGCAACTGAGCCTCGTACTGTCATGCCGGGAGGTACATCAACTTTTCCTGTGATGTACCCTGTGCTTTGTTTTCCTTCTTTTGAGGATGCAGGGGCCATTTCGCTTCCAGTAAGAACCTTCCCCTTTCTGGGAGTTTCTGTACCTGCTGCAAAAGCAGTCAGCTTCTCCGCTGCTGAGTCTTCTCCTCCCAGAAGTACAGCAATGGTGCCTCCCAGTACAGCGAAGTCCATTGAAAGCTCTTCACTTTCTTCAAGTGAAATCCCCAGAAACTTCAGAAGTACCTTGGGAGGCTGGGGCATCAGAGCTGATTTCCTTTACCGGACAGTTTGTCGCAAAGGCTCTTGTCTGCTGTTTCCAGTGCCTTTACCACTCCCATTCCGCTCCTTCCGGATGTTCTGGGAACTGCGCCTGTTTCAACACAGGTAAGGAACTCATCCATCTCTGCGCTGAGCGGTTCAAAGGAGTCAATTCTTGGGCTGATGATGTCCCCTGTTCTGTAGGAGAGCTGATATTCACCGAATGTTTCCGGCTCAAGTATGTCAACTCCTTTGTCGAATATCTTGATTTTCTCAATAGGCTTTGTGTCGTCGTAGATAAGCATCTTTCGGCTTCCTACAATGACCGTTTTTCTCAGCTTGGACGGAGCCAGCCAGGAGACCTGCACATTGGCAGTTATACCGCTTGGAAAGCCTAGATTTATAAATGCCACATCAGGAATACCCTTGAGCACATAGTCATGCCCGAATGCTTCCACAAAGTTCGGTTCCTCACCAAGCCAGTAGAACAGCATTGAGAAGTCGTGGGGAGCAAGGTCCCAGATTACCGAAACATCTTTCTGATGCAGCCCCAGGTTAACCCTTGAACTGGTGATGAACCTTATGTCTCCCAGTTCTCTGCTCTCAAGAATCTGCTTGATTTTAAGAACCGGTGGCGAGTAGAGGAAAGTGTGTCCCACCATTGAAACAAGGCCGTTATTCTGGGCAAAATCAACCATTTCAGCTGCTTTTGAGGCAGTTTCCGCAAATGGCTTTTCAACGAAGATATGCTTGCCTGCCTTCAGTGCCTCCATAGCCAGCGGATAGTGGGTGGAAACATTGGTGGCTATGACCACTGCGCTTATGGAAGGGTCGTTAAGAATGTCCCTGTGGTCAGATGTTCGTCCACAGGACGGGAAACGAGAGCCGATTTTTTCAAGCCTTCCAGGATCGCTGTCGCAGATGACTACCTTTCCTGCGCGTCTGTTTGCTGTAATGTTTCTGAGAAGATTTGGGCCCCAGTATCCAAGTCCTATTACTCCAACATCAGTCATGAAAGCCTCCGGTTTAGAATTCTGCTGTTTGTACTATTCCAGTGAAAGCTACAACAAATACTTCCATTGGTAAAGAGACTGGAACAATATAGCCTGCGTCATTTCGGCGCAGTATATCTCAGGCCTCGCAGATATGCTATTAATATTGAGCTTATGGCGCCATAAAGCAACTTATGCCGTGGCTGCCATATTGCTATTAGCAGCGGTGAAAGGAGAAAACATGACAAACGAAAGACTGACCATAAAGGCCAGGGAAGCCCTCTCTGATGCTGTCAATTCAGCTTCTTCAGCAGGGAACCCTGAAGTTACTCCTATGCATCTCATGCGGGCCCTGATTGCCAGAAATGATGGGACTGTTACAGGAGTTCTTGAAAGGCTTGGTGTTTCAGCAGAGAGCCTCAGAAATTCTGTTTCTGAGACACTTTCCCGGGAACCCAGATCCTCCGGCGGTTCTCAGCCCGCTCTTTCAAGACAGACCCTGAAGGTTCTGAATACTGCGGATAAGATAGCCGGTGAAATGAAGGATGACTTCGTTGCAAGTGAGCATCTGTTCATGGCTGTTCTTGATTCACCTGGCAGGGCCGCTTCAGTGGCAGAGGCTGCTGGAATAGACAGGGAAAACTTTCTGAAAGCACTGTCAGAGGTAAGAGGGGCTTCAAGGGTAACCAGTGAGAATGCTGAAGATAGTTATGAAGCTCTGAAAAAGTACACCAGGGACCTTACAGCTCTTGCAGGCCAGCAGAAACTTGACCCTGTAATAGGCAGGGATTCTGAGATTATGCGCACCATGCAGATTCTCTGCCGGAGGAGAAAGAACAATCCGGTTCTCATCGGAGAGCCTGGTGTAGGCAAGACTGCCATTGCAGAGGGGCTTGCAGGCAGAATAGCCGACGGTGATGTGCCGGAAACCCTGAGAAACAGAAAGCTTCTGGCTCTGGATATGGGGGCTCTCATAGCCGGAGCAAAGTTTCGGGGAGAGTTTGAGGAGAGACTTAAAGCGGTTCTCTCTGAGATCGCCTCGGCTGAGGGAAGAATAATCCTGTTCATTGATGAGATGCATACTCTGGTGGGAGCAGGAGCGGCCCAGGGGGCAGTAGACGCCGCCAACATGCTCAAGCCGGCTCTGGCAAGAGGTGACCTGCACTGCATAGGAGCCACAACACTTGATGAGTACAGGCAGCACATAGAAAAGGACGCAGCCCTCGAGAGACGGTTCCAGCCTGTTCTGGTTGAACCGCCTTCTGTGGAGGATACTGTAAACATCCTCAGAGGTATTCGTGAGCGGTATGAGGTTCACCATGGAATACACATACAGGATTCGGCTCTGGTGGCTGCGGCAACCCTTAGCGACAGGTACATCTCAGACCGTTTCCTGCCGGACAAGGCCCTTGATCTTGTTGATGAAGCTGCAAGCAGACTTCGCATAGAGATTGACAGCATGCCTGCTGAAGTTGATGCGGTGAAGAGAAAGCTCGTTCGTCTGGAGATAGCCGCAGAAGGACTTAAGAGAGAAAGAGACAAGGCATCAAAGGCTCAGCTTGAAGATGTGAAACAGCAGATTGCAGACCTCAGGGAGGAGTACAGTTCACTTGAGACCAGATGGATCAATGAAAGGGATGCCATCAACAGAACAAGGGAGCTGACAAGGAAGCTTGAGGAACTGAAACTGGAAGAGCAGAAAGCTGAGAAATCCGGCAATCTTTCGGAGGTTGCTAGGATACGGTATGGAGACCTGCGCACTGTTACAGGCGAACTGGAAAAGGCCAGACAGGAGCTTGCTGTTCTTCAGGAAAATGGTTCAATGCTCACAGAGGATGTCACCGCTGAACAGATTGCCTCGGTGCTTTCAAGGTGGACTGGAATACCGGTATCCAGGATGCTTGAAGGAGAGAAGCACAAGCTTCTTAGAATGGAGGATGCACTGAAGAAGAGAGTAGTCGGACAGGATCAAGGCGTTGATGCTGTATCCCAGGCTATTCGCAGGGCAAGGGCAGGAGTGCAGGACCCTGACAGACCTCTTGGCAGCTTTATCTTCATGGGTCCTACAGGAGTTGGAAAGACAGAGCTGGCAAGAAGCCTTGCAGAGTTCATGTTCGACAGCTCTGAAGCAATGATACGAATTGACATGAGCGAGTTCATGGAAAAGCATTCGGTTTCCCGTCTTATCGGAGCTCCTCCTGGATATGTAGGTTACGATCAGGGTGGCTATCTTACCGAAGCAGTCCGCAGAAAGCCCTATTCGGTGATTCTCTTTGATGAGATAGAGAAGGCTCATCCGGATGTATTCAATGTCTTCCTTCAGATTCTTGACGACGGCCGTCTCACAGACGGTCAGGGCCGCACAGTGGATTTCAGAAACGCTGTGGTGATAATGACATCAAACCTTGGCAGTGACTGGATTGGTACCCTGGGCAGGGAGATGTCTGAAGAGGAGAGGCGTTCCAGGGCGCTAAGGGAACTGCAGGGAAAATTCAGACCTGAATTCCTCAACAGGGTGGATGAAATTGTCGTATTCCACTCTCTCACAAGAGAGCAGCTGAGAACAATAGTCAAGATACAGTTGAACCGTCTTGGAGCATTACTCTCAGCTCAGGATATAACTCTCACAGCCACTGAGGATGCTCTGGACAGACTGGCCGAGGAAGGATTTGATCCTGCCTACGGAGCCAGACCGCTGAAGCGCGTGATACAGCGGGAAGTTCAGAATCGCCTTGCTGAAGCCATACTGAAAGGGGATATTGAGCCTGGCTCCGCAGTAATTCTCGGCTCAGATGAGAACGGCTATACCATAACAGGAAGCTGACCGCCATTGCAGGCACCTGTGCGGTGCCTGCATATTTGCCTTTCCGAAGGAAAGGGGAAGCATTGAGAGTTGCTCTGGTGGTACCTCCCTGGGGCCCTGATGATATCAGGGCCAAAGACACAAGGGGTATAAGCGGGTGCTGGCCTACTCCAGGCCTTCAGTACATTGCTGCGGTTCTCAGGGATCGTGGACATACAGTGAAGTTTCTTGAGGGCTTTTTCTACACCAATGACAAGATGCTGCAGATGGTTCGAGACTTTCGGGCTGACGCAATAGGTGTATATGTGATAAGCCTTCTCTGGGATCAGGCATCAAAGTTCATTACCGAGTTCAAGAAAAACAGTCCTGATGCTTTTGCCTTTATCGGCGGTCACGGTGCAACTGCCATGCCTGAAATGATGCTGGATGACTGTCCCGGTCTTGATGCTATTGTAGTTGGTGAAGGTGAAATAACTTCAGGTGAACTTATTGATGCAGTTGACCGCAATGAAGACCTTAGTTCTGTTGCCGGCCTTATTTACAGGGATTCTGACGGCAAACCCGTTACCACTGAAAAGCGGCCTATGGTTCAGGATCTTGATATTCTTCCTTTTCCTGCCGTTGAACTCTGTGAGATAGACAGGTACTGGCCCAGTTTTGAACAGGTTTCAACAGTACCGGCAATGCAGATGCTGGCAAGCAGAGGGTGCAACGGTTCATGTATTTACTGCTACAAAATGTATGGCAGGTGTATTCGGCTTCGTAGCCCGAAGCGTATAGTGGATGAGATCGAATACTATGTAAGGAACTACGGGGCAAGGGAGATAAAGTTCTGGGACGAACATTTCACCTACAGTCATGAGCATGTATACGAGTTTTGCCGGGAACTTATGGACAGAGGCATCAATGTAAGATGGTGGGTATCATGCAGGGCCGATTCTGTAGATAAACCTCTTCTGAGGGCCATGAAGGCTGCCGGGTGCTGGTGCATCAACTTCGGTGTTGAAAGCGGTAATCAGAAAAACCTGGACACACTGCTTAAGTTCGAAACACTTGACCGCATCAGAACAGCGGTGAGAATGGCGCACAGTGTAGGCATCAAGACCCACACCACATACATTTTCGGTATTCCAGGAGAAACTTTTGACGAGGGCCTTGAAACCATTGATTTTGCAAAGGAGCTGAGCAGCTTCACAGTGGAGTTCTTCCCTATAACCCCCTTCCCTGGGACTCCCCTTTACAAAGGAGTGAAGCAGGGGAAGTTCGGTGAGATGTCCGATAGTCTGGATGATCAGGGAATGCTTCTTGACAGGCCATGTTTCGTGCCTTTCTCCATGACCGCAGACCAGGTGATGGAACTGCGAAGGCTGGCTTACCTTAAATACTTCTTCAGACCTGGCTTTTTCTTCTACCGGGTAAGCAATCTTATGTCTCCGTTCCAGCTGCGGGCAATGTGCCACGGAGCATGGAGCCTTATTCAGATGCTCGGGCAGCAGGTTTTCAGTATCTTCAAACCTGCTTCATGAACTCTGCCCTGACAGTAGTCGTTCCGGTTCACAACAGCAGGGATACCCTTGAAAAGGTTATTTGCCCTCTTCAGGCGGAACTTGGGCCTGAAGATCGTCTGCTGGCAGTGAATGACAGATCTTCTGATGATTCTGCTGAGATTCTCTCCAGACTGGGTGTTGAAACCATTGATAGCTACGGAAAACCCGGAGCTGCAGGAACAAGAAATACAGGCGGAATGGCCGCCGAAACGCCCTGGATTCTCTTCGTTGATTCGGATGTTGTGGTTCCATGCGGATGGAGAATGAAGCTTGCTTCACGAATGGAGAGTGTTGAGGCTGTGCAGGGCGTTTACAGCCGGAAGGCTGCAGGTAAAAGTGCAGCTACATTCTACAAGAACTACTATTACTTTCATACATTTACCAGAAGAATCAAAGGCCCTTTCATCAAAGGATGCGGCACCTTTTTCTTTGCGGTCAAAGCAGACTCATTCAGGGATCTTTCCGGTTTTGATGAGAACATTGCCGGAGCGACAATTGAAGATGCGGATTTTTCTGAAAGGTTATGGGCCGGCGGGGGGAAAGTGCTCATAGCTCCGGATATTGAGGTATTTCACCTGAGAGAGTATTCAGCTGCTCAGCTTTTCAGATACGAATGGAACATGATGAGAGCCAAGGCTCTCTACATTCTCAGAAGGGACAGATCAAGAGGAGCGCCATCTATCAGTGTTGCCGGTTTTGGAGAGATGGTACCGGTTCTGTCAGGAGCTGTTTTCTCCTGGGTCTTTATTGCAGGTCTTGTGTTGTTTAATATTCCCCTTCTTCTGGCAGGGCTGCTGCTGACATTGGCAGGGCAGCTTCCTTTCATCTGCTACTCTGTTCATGATGGCGGTTTCAGAGGTCTGAAAGCCTGTTCTTTCATCTTTCCTGATCTGCTTCTTATAGGGCCTGCTTCTCTTTCTGCTCTCTGGTCAAGAATTATCGGAAAGAAGTACTGATGAAAACTGGGCTTGTAATTGTTTCAGCTGTTCTTTTTCTCTCTTTTGCTGTTTACGCAAACTCTTCTCTGAGGCTTCAGGGGCCGGCAGACAAAGCTGTTCAGCTGGTTACATTATTTCCGGCTGTACTGCTTTCAGCATTGGCTTTTCCGAATATTTTCCATGGCATACTCTCATTTTTCCGTAAAATTCCGTCTGGCACTTTTATAGGTCTGCTTTGTTCCTCAGTTTTTCTCTTTACCCTGTATCTCGCTCTGGTTCCTTTCGAGGGAATTCCCAAAGGCGGTGACGAAGCTGCGTATCTTTTTCAGAGCCGAATACTAGCCAGAGGAGAGCTTACAGCGCCTGCTCCGGAAGTTGAAGAGCCTGGCGAACTGTTCCCCTTCAGGCATTTTATCTTCAGGCAGGGAGAATGGTTCGTGATGTATACGATGCTTCACTCTTTTCTTCTTGCTCCTTTTACAGCAGCAGGTGTCTCATGGCTTCTGGGACCTGTTGAATCAGCTCTTTCACTGCTGGGAGCCTGGCTTCTGTTCCAAAGACTGACAGATGACCGAACTGCCAGGCTTGCTTCGGCAGTAATGACTCTTTCGCCTTTCTTCCTCTTCATGGGCGGAAGTCACATGGCCCACAATTCCAACCTCATGTTTGTCACATGGGCCATTTATTTTCTGGTAAGGGGCGTGCAGGACAGATCAGCGGTATTTCAGCTGCTGTCAGGATTTCTTCTGGGGCTTGCACTGAACACAAAACCCTACCCGGTTATGCCCTGGTCACTGACGGTCACACTGGTACTTCTGGTAAAGCTCAGGTCAAAGGCGCTGCCGGTCCTGCTTCGTATAGGGGCAGGGGCAGTTCTGCCTGTGGTTGTTTTTCTTCTGTTAAATCATCGCCTTACAGGAAATCCATTCTCGCCGCCGTACAACCTTGCCAGAGGGGGAGGGCTCATAGGGTTCGGAGAGGGAAAAGCCTGGTTCCCTGAGTACGGCGACAATGCCCATACTCCTCTCAGAGGGCTTATGAACCTGTTCAAACAGGCAGGTACCGGAAGCACCATTCTTCTTGGGTGGCCCTTTCTCTCGCTTATTCCTGCAATTGCCGCAGCGCTGGAATGGAAGAGAACCTGGCCGCTTTTTACAGCTGTTCTCATGATTGCGCCTTTCATGTTCATACACTACTCAGCTTCTGTTGATTATGGCCCAAGACACTACTTTACAGCACTTCCGGCATTTGCTCTTCTTTCTGCGGCAGGAATTATTGTGATGACTGATAAGTGGGGCGGCAGAGCTTCTGCTGCAGTGGCCGGTCTCTTCACTGTGGCTACAGTTATGGTGTACATTCCTGACGGTATTGCTCTCAGGAGCAGGCCATGGCAGGCAATTGACTCTCAGCCGCTCAGGATTGCCCGCGAGACAGTTCAGCCTCCTGCGGTGGTTTTCATGGAAGCAAGCGAGAACGGGTATCCCAACATCATGAGCGGTTTGCTGGGAACTGATCCTTTCCTTGACGGAGACATAATCTTCTGTGCACACCAGACCACTGAAAAAGACATCTGTCACATTGAGGGGATATTCAGCAACCGTTTACCATACCTCTTCTACTGCAGAGAGGGCCTCTGCTATATTGAGCCGTGGACAGTTGAGCTTTCCGATCAGCTTGCAGCTGAAAGAGATATGAGACCTTCCTGGGCTCCTGAAAACCTCTATACAGAGAGCTACTAAGCCCTGGTATCTGTTCTGTAGCTTATAGTAGTAACAACATGGGAGCAGGTGATTCAGAGAAGCCGGTGTTGAGTCTGGTATCTGTTCTGAGAGCTTATGGTGACAACCTGAGTTCGTTGCAGTGTCTGCTTATGAGAAGAACATTGGTTATTACTGTTCAGAATAATTTAAGCAGACTGATTCGTTCAGAAATAACTTTTGCAGGGGAGCTTCAATGTTTCCTGCTGTTTTTCAGGATTTCACTATTGAGTTTTTTGAAATACAGGCAGCTTGTTTTTTTTCTGAGGAGTGATTATCTGTTCCAATTCATGTGCTTGACTGATTAAGAAAACGGAGACCACTTGAGACACATCTGTTTCATGCCTGCATACAATGCTGAAAGACTCATGGAAAGCGTTGTAAGGAACATACCTGAAGAAGCCTGGAAGAAGATCGAAACCCTTCTCATAGTCAATGATGGATCTGTTGATGCCACCGGCGAGCTTGCAGAGAAGCTTTCAGAGGAGTTCCCACAGATAAGAGTTGTAAGCCATTCTGAAAACAGAGGCTATGGAGAGGCTCAGAAAACCGCTTTTGACTGGGCTCTGAAAAACGGCGCTGATACTGTTGTGATGCTTCACTCTGACGGTCAGTATCCCCCTGACTTCCTTATCAGAATGATTGAGCCTCTGGAAAACGGGGCACATGTTGTAGGCGGAAGCAGAACCAAGTATGGTGATATGCGCCACGGAGGAATGGGGCAGGCCAGATACTGGGGAACGGTATGTCTGAACTGGGTTGAGAATGTTGTGTTCAGAGCAAATCTTACCAGTTATCACAGTGGTTACAAGGCATACAGCATTACAGCCCTCAGGAGTATTCCGTACAGTAAGTACTCAAGCACATTCAACTTCGATTCTGAAATGCTGGTGGGAGCCATAAGGGCAAATCTCAGAATTGATGAGGTTCCAATCCCTACAATTCATGGTGAAGGTTATTCAAGCCTTAAGCCTGTTCCTTACGGTATCAGCGTGCTGAGAACACTGTTCAGGTTTGTTTCGAAAAAAATCTAGTACTTCCTGCCTGTGAAGTACTGCAGTGTTCCCTGAATTATTCCCCAGCCCAGCACCGCCATATCATAGAGGCACAACAGCGTAAATACCGGAATTTTTCTTTTTCCCAGCTTTTTGCCTGCTCCGATAAGAAACCCGGTATGGCACATGATTGCTGCTGCATAAGCAATTGCAGCCAAAGCGAGAAAAGATGCATTCAGGAAAAGTGCTGCCTGTACCAGCAGAAGCTGTGCAACAAGTACCAGCAGAATGGAAAGTACCACCCATCTGCTGTGATGAGTTCCAGATTCCCTCACATTGATATACCTTGCAAGAAGCCTGTTTTTTATCTGACGCCAGCCGCTTTTGGCTTGAGCCCTTGCCATTCTCAGCCTTCGACTGGTGAACTGTCCCAGTGTGTATGATGCCAGGTGTGTGACCTGTATGGTCTTATCCACCAAAATCTTTCCACCTGAATCTGCAATAGTGTATCCCAGTTCTTCATCTTCCACTGTAGGTTCAGGGATTCTGACATTGAAACCGCCTGCTTCCAGAAACCTGTTTCTTCTCACAGCAGCACACCATGTGGCAAATGTTGCACTGTTTTCTTCCGGAATTCTGTTGATACTGTGGAAATAGTAGTAGTTCTGATAGAGTGAAACACTGTCAGAGGCAGGGCAGACTGGTGTATAGAGAGTCTGGAGCGCCCAGAGTGAAGTGTCTTCAAAATGATGTTCCACTTTTTCAATCAGATCAGGCGGAACTGTTACATCCGAATCCAGAAAGAGAATCACATCTCCTTCTGCTTTTTCTGCTCCCAGGTTTCGTGCTGCTGCCGGTCCTTTTCGGCCTCCGGTGGAAAGAATTCTGACAGGGAACTTTTTGCAGAGTTCTGCGGTTGAATCATCAGAACCGTCATCTACTATTATTATTTCGTATGGACTATGGTATTGCTCATTAATTGACCGAAGACAGTCATCTATTGTTCTGACGGCGTTCCAGACAGGGATTACAACGCTGGTGGTAAGTGACACATAAACCTCCACTATTCACCGGGGGACATCATTTGAAATCCTGAATATATTCTTGTTGTTCGAAAAACGAAATGTTCATACAGTCAGGAACCCAATGAAACACTACTGGCCGGAGTTTCTTGTACTGGCTCTTTTTCTTGCCGGTGATTTTCTGTTCAGCGGTATGGCTTCCGCTGCAGCTGCTGCAGCGGCAGGTGTGCTGGCTTTTCTGATTCTGCTTGTCTCAGGGAAGAAAAAGCCTGCTCTGGTTGTTGAAGGCCTTTTCTTCGGAGCTGTAACAGCAGCAGGCGAACTTACTGATTTTCCAGGAGGAACGGTCATACTGCTGGAACTCTCCATTGGCTCTGCTCTTCTTCTTTCAGCTTTATTTAAGTGGAAACTGCTCGAGAGAATGTCTATGGGCATGGTGCCCTCAGCTCAGGCCGCAGTTATGACTCTGGTTATGGGCAGTGTATTTACGGTGCATTCTCTTGTGTTCACCGGTCTGGTTCTTGCAGGGCATGGAAGTCTCCCTGTAGGCATACTGATATTTGCAGTTCTTTATTTCTCAGGCATTCGTTTTTCAGTGTCTGGAATGAATGCAGATAAGTCAGGACCGGGACTTGTTTCAGGAGAGGATGGAACTACACTTCTCGTAAACGGTACTCTTGAAACAGGCACAGTGGAATTGTCCATGGGGGATATCGCCGTTGCGGAAAAAATCACTCTCTCTGCTTCCGGTGATGTTTTCCTGAGAACCCTTGAAGAATACCTGCGAAGGAAAGGTTGCCGTGTTCTCAGTATCGGCTCGTGGCCTGAAGATGAAATTGATCTTGAAATAAGGGGGTATGTAAAGATAGCCGACATGTGGAAGAAGCGGCTGTAAGGTTTCCTGAAAACAGCTTTTTTCTACTCTTTTCCGGTGTTTTCCGAGGTTGACGGTAACATTGCAAACCGCCATTGTAGAGAACCGAAGTGCTACCTTCGGCATTATGTTTAATAGTTATAGATAACATATAAACCAGCAAGGAGGTCTTTCTTTGACCGACAGTAAATATCCTCGCTCTGAGGTGAACTCAGATATATGCAAAGGGTGCGGACTCTGTATCGCAAAATGCCCCAAGCAGGTTCTGGTGTTCTCACCGAAACTGAATTCAAAGGGTTATCACTACTCCGAGTATGTAGGCGAAGGCTGCATAGGATGCGGAAGCTGCTTCTACACATGTCCAGAGCCTGATGCTATTACGGTCTACATGAGGAATTACGATCCTTCAACTGACAGGGAGGCGTAGAATGGCACGAATGCTCATGAAAGGCAACTATGCAGCAGTGTACGGCGCTGCAATGGCCGGATGTACAGCTTACTACGGCTATCCTATCACACCTGCCAGTGAAATCGCCGAGTCTGCAGCGGCTATCTTTCCCAAACTTGGAAGAACCTTCCTTCAGGCAGAGAGTGAAGTTGCAGCGATAAACATGGTTTACGGTGCTGCCGGAAGCGGCCAGAGGGTTATGACAGGAAGTTCAGGCCCTGGTATCAGTCTGAAAATGGAGGGTATCTCCTACTGTGCAGGCGCCGGTCTTCCCTGTGTTATTGTTGATGTCATGCGAGGTGGTCCCGGTCTGGGCAACATCGGCCCTGAGCAGGGTGACTACAATCAGGTTGTAAAAGGAGGCGGACACGGCAACTACAAAAGCATAGTTCTTGCCCCTTCAAGCTGCCAGGAAATGTGCGATTACACCATGCTTGCCTTTGATCTGGCAGATCAGTATCGCACTCCTGTTTTTGTTCTTACCGATGGTGTTATCGGTCAGATGATGGAAGCTGTAAGAATCCCAGAAGCAGTTAAGGAACTGCCTGACAAGAGTGATTACGCAGTTTTCGGAACTCCATTGAATAAGAACCTGGTAAACTCCATCTACCTTGATCATGATGATCTTGAACGGTGGAACAATGAACTTCTGAAGAAATATCGGAAGATTGAAGAGAACGAAGTAAGGTATGAGGAATACATGATGGAGGACGCCGAGGTAGTTCTTATCGGCTATGGCTCTTCCAGTCGTGTTATTCGTACAGCGGTAAATGATGCCAGAGCAAAGGGTATCAAGCTGGGTCTCTTCAGACCTATAACCCTTTTCCCGTTCCCCTCGAAGCAGATTAACGCGCTGCCTGACAAGGGTGTTAAGCACATTCTCACAGTTGAACTCTCCACCGGACAGATGGTTGATGATGTCAACCTTGCTCTGGAAGGTAAGCTCAAGAGTGATCTTTACTTCCGTGTAGGAGGTAATGTTCCCTCTGCTGCTGAGATTCTCGAAGAAGTATCCCGTCTCTACGGGGAGGTAAAATAATGAAGAAGACAGTACTCAGAAAACCGAAGGGCTTTGTGGATCTGTACAAGCACAAGCCCGGTGCTGAGAAAAACAGAACTCACTACTGCCCCGGCTGCGGTCACGGAATTCTTCACAAGCTCATTGCTGAAGCCATGGAAGATCTTGAAATAGTTGACGACACCATCTTAATCAGCCCTGTGGGCTGCAGTGTGTTCGCATACTACTATTTCAACACCGGCAACTTCCAGGTGCCCCACGGTCGTGCTCCTGCCGCTGCCACCGCAGTAAGCAGAGCCAACCCTGACAAGGTCGTTATCAGCTATCAGGGAGATGGCGATCTTGCAGCTATCGGAGGAAACAATATCCTTCAGGCTGCAAACAGAGGCGAGAACATGGCAGTGTTCTTTGTGAACAATGCCATATACGGAATGACCGGCGGTCAGATGGCTCCCACAACACTGGAAGGCCAGATTACCACCACATCACCATACGGCAGAAATCTTGACACAGACGGTTACCCTGTAAAGATGTGCGAGGTTCTCAGCCAGCTCACAGCTCCCAACTACATTGAGCGAGTATCTCTTCATAATCCTGCACACATCAGAAAAACCAGAAATGCAGTTCGCAAGGCTCTCAAGAATGCCAGGGAGAGAAAGGGATTCCAGTTCGTAGAGGTTCTTTCCACCTGCCCCAGCGGCTGGAAGATGGATCCTCCAAAGGCAATGGAGTGGCTGGAAGAACACATGATTCCTCTCTATCCTCTCGGTGTCTACACCGACCTTGGTGAGAATGCCAAGATAGTAGAGAGACCAAAGAACATCATGGATCCTGCACAGGTCTGGGAGAAGCTCGGTATTTCTGCTGACGAAGATGTTGATCTTGAGCGTCCTGAAGCAGACGAGAAGTTCAGCAAGATGTCCATAAGGGTTGCAGGTTTCGGAGGCCAGGGAATCATGGTTACCGGTCAGGCTCTTGCCAGCATTGCCCTTGAATACGGATACAATGTGTCATGGCTTCCAAGCTACGGTCCTGAAATGCGTGGTGGAACTGCAAACTGCTCTGTAAATATTCAGGACGGAATCATCGGTGCTGCAGAGGCGGTTCTTCCAACAATGGTTCTGGCCATGAACAGACCCAGTATGGAAAAGTTCGAGAAGTTCATTGAGCCAGGGGGCACTCTCATGTACAACAGTACACTGATAGAGGTGGAGCCTGAGAGAACAGACATAAATGTTTATGCTGTTCCTATCACAGGTATTGCCGACGAACTCGGCAACACCAGAGTTCAGAGTATGGTTAATGTAGGCGCATATGCTGCTGTTACAGGAACCTTCAAGCCCTCTGACATAATCAAACTGATGCCCAAGCTCTTCAAAGGCAAGAAGCAGGCCATCATTGATCTGAATGCCAAGGCTGTTCAGGCAGGTTACGACTATGTTAAGGAAAACTTCTAGAAAACTGGATCGCTGAAGTGCTTCCCCCCCGGGGCAGAGAGGCCATGGGGGGGGAGCTTTACCAACCCTGATTGAGCAGGATGATACCATGAATCTTTTCAGGATGGCCGGGAGCTATCTGGATCCTTATCAGCCATCGTTCCTGATTCTTTTTGTTACATCCAGATGTAATGCCAGTTGCGAATTCTGTTTTTACGCCAGAGAGGTGGAAGATACAAGGAGAAAAGTTCAGGAACTAAGCACAGATGAGATGATAAGTATTTCCAGAAATTGTGGTGTAATTCCTTACCTTCTTATCTCAGGTGGGGAACCGGTTCTTAGAGATGATCTCTTTACAGTGATATCTGCCTTCATAGAAAATGCCCATTCACAGTTCATCACTATACCGTCAAATGGTTTGAACCCCCGCAGGAGCTATGACTTATTCTCAAAGCTTACAGCGAAATATCCAGGAAGCCACTTCAGAGCAGCATTAAGTGTTGATTACTCAGATCATAGGCATGACAACCTGAGGGGCGTACAAGGGTGCTTGGAAATAATTCAGAATACTGCAGAAAGAATTCGGAGTCTTCGAAGGAACCGAAATAATCTGACTCTTGATGTGGTTACAGTTTATACCAATGACCCTGATCAGGACCATTGTGAGATACGAAAATGGGTAGAAGAAAAAATCGCTCCTGACAATCATGAGCTTCATGTATTGAGACCAGAATGGCCTGATCTGATCGTTGATGGGCTCAATGTGCAGGATTTTCTTAAGAATATTGCTATATATAGGAATAATAGCGATAGGAAAAAGGAATCTCGTCCGTTCAGCTCTTTTTTTAGGGCCTTAAACGGTCTTTATATAAAAAATATACAAAATATCATCGATCGCAACCGTATTTCTCCATGCAAGGCCGGCAGAAAAATCACAGTAATTGATGATACAGGAAAAGTAAAGCTTTGTGAATACAGGAATGAGATATTGGGAGACCTTCGTTCAAGTGATTACAGTTTGAAGAAAATACTTAAAGATTCCCGTAAACGCCTTAAATCTAAAGATATTACCTGCTGTTCCTGTACATGGGAGTGTGCAGTATCATGCAATATCGTTACCGATGTTACTTTATTTCCAGCACTGAGTGCGCAGATACTCAAAAACATTTTTATGAGAAAGACTGATTCAAAATGAAAGTTGCTCTGCTGCGGACTCCGGTAATCAATCTTAAAAACAGTCCTTTTGGCTCCGTCCCAGGTATTATTGCCAATTTACCTTATCTGACAGGTGTGCTAATGGAGCACGATCACAGTGTTACTATTGTGGATGCTTACGGGCTTGCTCCTCACAGGTTTTCTCCGTACCTGGACAAGTTTGAGGCAAGGGGACTTCTTCCAGATGAAATAGCTCAGTGCATTCCCTGTGATGCTGAAGTAGCCGGTATATCGGTACACTGTACATTGGAACACGGCATGGCTATTAACATCATTAAAGAGGTAAGGAAGGCCTTTCCGGATATTACCATTGTAGTTGGAGGATATCATACTACCTTCTGTTATGGCCCTTTCATTGATGCCGGTGCTGATTATGTACTGCAGGGAGAGGGAGAGGAGCGTTTTCCCATGCTCCTTCGTAAGCTTTCCACCGGAGAACCTTTCACCATGGACGGTATTCACAGTGAAACACATAATCTTGAGCGAGAGCCAAGGGTCTGCCCTATAGAGGATCTTCCATTTGCTGTTTATGATCCTCTTCCGATGGAAACCTATTGGAAGTTGCATTATGCACACGGCCCGGTCAGGACAGGCAGATACATACCCATGCTTACCAGTAGAGGCTGTCCTTATTCATGCGCTTTCTGCCAAACTCCTAAAATGTGGGGTGGAAAGTGGATGGCAAAATCTCCAACCAGAGTAATTGATGAAATGGATCACTATCATAAAATGTACGGTGTATCCGATTTTCATATTCAGGATGAGAACTTTTCCCTTTCAAGAGAGAGAACTAAGAATTTTGCTCAAGAGCTGCTTAATAGAAATCGGAAGTATACCTATTGCTTCCCATCGGGCATAAAAGCTGAGACTGTGGGATTTGATGAACTGGAACTTCTTTACAGATCAGGATGCCGTTACATATCTCTTTCTCCTGAGTCTGCATCAAAAAAGGTTTTGAAACTTATGAATAAACCTGTGGATTTGGAGCATATGGCCAGTGTTGTAAAGTGGTGCTACCAGCTGGGAATAAGGGTAAATTGTAATTTTGTGCTTGGCTTCCCTGGGGAAGAGCTGGAAGACAGGAAAATGACATACAGATACATCAGAAAACTTACAAGGTTAGGAATGGATGAAATTACTGCCTTCATGCTTACTCCTCTTCCTGATACAGGTGTAGCTGATTTGAAACCTGATGATATTGAGTATGAGAATATTAACTTCTCACCAACTTGGCGTGACAACTACAGACTTATCACTTATGCCAGATTATGGATATACATAAATTTCGCATTGCTGAAGTGTGTTTTTCATCCCATAAGAGTGATTGATAATATTCTATCTGTTCTCACAAGAAGATTCAAAATGAAGAGCGATATGACTGTGTACCGATTCGCAGTTGACTTGTTTGACAGACATCTGCGCAGGAGAAAACCTGTTAAAACTGTTAAGGTAAACTGGTTCAGCCGTAAGTGAGCTTCAGAGAATGGTTCTGATGAGGTTTCATCCTCTTTCAGATGGGGTTTTCAGCAGTGAGAGAATGCTTATAATCTGACTTGAGTATACTCTGCATCAATTGAATGGAGACCGGTATGATATTGGAGAAACTTTTTCTGATTTTGCTAGTTGTTTCAAGTGCTGCCCTGGGTTTTGGTTATGTGGATGCTATTGGTCTTGGCAGCCCTCTTCCTGGAACCGACCCGGTTTCCCACGGTTTTGGAGGAGTGGCTTCTCTTGGAGTGGGTAATATGAGCCTTTTCGGCAACCCTGCGGGAATAGAAGGGAACTCATCCCGTATAGATATTGCCATAGGCCCCCACATAATGAAAGAAACAGTGGATGACGGGGCTGGAAAACACAGCCTTACATATGCAGGACTGGGAGCAGCAGGCTGCCAGGCTTTGTTCGGCACTGGGAATACTGTGTTTGCCCTGGGATTTGCAAGAGTAAGAGACTACACATACAAAGGTGAGTACTTCTTCCGTGAAGAAAATCCTGATTCTGCGTTTATCATAGCCGGTTTTGAAAACATTACAGTAAGCGGCGGAGTGTTTGAGGCTGCTGCAGGCGCCGCCATTGAAGCCCTGGAAGGTGTTTCCATAGGAGCTTCAGCAGGATATCGGTTCGGTAACATTAACTATGACTACTACTGGCATCATTTCTCAGAGAGCATTGATGACTCTTCTTCGGCCTGGAGCCGTGAAGAGGGAGAGCTTGCATGGAGGGCTGGCGCAACTGCAAATATCGGTAATGGAGCAAAGCTGGGAGCATCGTTTTCATCTGAATCTGAGAACTGCCCGTCAACTCTGGCAGCAGGGGTGGCATTCGGTGATATGGCAGCAGGTTTTCCAGGCATAGGTGTAGAGGCAAAACTCTATGATAAAGGAGAAGATACTGCATGGTCTGCTCTGGTTTTCGGAGGAATACATGCTGAACAGAATTTGTTTTTCAGAGGAGGAGTCTCTCTTTCTTCCAGAGGAAGCGACCAGTCAGACCCTGCTTTGGGAATATCTATGGGGACCACTATAAGCTTCTCCTGGGCTGATCTTAATGCAGCTTTCAACTACGGAAGTGAAAATCGCAGTGAAAATGTATTTGGCTACCCTGAGGTGAATTCAGTAAAAGATGTGATTACCGCCCTTTCCGTCGGGCTGACAATTCCACTTTAACAGATTGGAGTTTAAGATGAAGTACTTTTCGGCACTGGTGATTCTTTTCTCCACTTCAATATGCTATGGATTCGGTTATCACGACTCTATGAACAACGGTTCGCCCCTGCCTGCCTGTTCCCCTTCAATGGCAGCACTGGGGTCCTGCAGAGCTATTGGTATCCCTGAACCGGTGAATGTTTTTACCAATCCTGCAAGGCTGGTTCTTGTGCCTCCTTCGGTTCAGGTTTCAGCGTCCTCCGTATCCTGGGCTGAAAAGGTGCTTGAAAACGATCTGGAAAAGACAGTGAGAACCATGATGGTGCTGGGTAACTTCTCAGGTGCAGCAGTTTTTTCCGCAGCAGGTCTGTCTTTTGCTGCAGGGTATGCCAAGGTTGCTGAGTTCGGATATGAGGGCACACACGAAGTTTACGATAACCCTGACCTGCCGCCTGTGGGTTTTGAGGTACTGAATTCCAAAGGAAGTCAATGGGAAGGAATGGCCGGTGTTTCCGGAAGAATAAGCGGCTCCCTTTCCGCAGGCTTCTCAGGAGGCTTCAGAACTGCCGAGGCAGACTACGAATACTTGTTCAACAGTTATTTGATAACTATTCCTGACTCGTCAGCGGTATGGAGCTTTGACGAAAGTGAGTTTGCCTGGCATGCAGGTGTTGCACTTACAGGGGACATTTTCAACACAGGTGTCAGCTATTCATCTGGAACTGCAAGAATGGATGAAACGATAGCATTCGGAGCAAGTGTTTATGCGGCTCATATCAACAAGATAACTGTTGGATTCGAGGGAGAGATCATTTCTCCTGCAGACGGTAATCATTTTCTGGGAAAGCTTTCAGTGATAATGCCTCTTACCAATAACCTGAATGCTCTTACCTCAGCCAGTTTTGATGATCAGCGAATAGCAAACCGTGCCGGATTTGGTTTCGGAATGGGTTTTGAAGGCAGAGTGAACAGATTTCTCATCAGCGGAGGCATACTGAACAGGTTCAAGGCCAGAAAGAATACAGCATTTCCCAATGAAGGCGCAGAGCGCATTGACGATTCAGCTACCCAGATATCCTTCGGGGTCTCATACAGGTTCTTTGAATAGAATTCGCAGCAGGTCTTACAGGGAAGTCTTGCTTCGGTGTTCTCAGGCAAGGTACAGATAAGGGTGCAGAATTCCTCGTATACAGCCGAATTTGCAAATAGGTTCGTTTCTATAAAGGCAGGTTTATCAGAAATTGTATTTATTGAATTACTCTGGAGCTGAATGATGCAGGCTTCTGATACCTCATGGGTTCGCCTGATTTATAACCCCTCTTCAGGAGAAGTGACTGCTGAGGGAAATCTTGAAGGAATACTCTCCATAACAGCAGAGGAATTAAACTCATTGGAGAATCCGATAGATTCTTTTTCCGGCAGTATTGCGTCTGCGCTAACTGAAGGCGGCACTCCCTTTACTGATTCTGATACAGGGCTTTTTGTCATTCCCGATTGTACCGGTTTGAACAATTCTGTAACACTGGTGAAAACCGGAGGTCCGGAGATAGACCTTGTTTCCGACATGGCTGCAGGAATAGTAGGTTTCTCTCCTGACGGCTCAATAATGAGATGGAACAGAAGAATGTCCTATCTATTCGGCCCCAGAGAGAAAGATGTTCTAGGGAGAAAAGCGGAGGATGTTCTTCCAGCTCCTGTTCTTTATGACTGGACCAGTGTGATCTCTTCAGCGCACATAGGACATGAAGTCCGTATAGAGTTCAGACCTTCCGGAGATAAGCGGATTGATGGTATGCTAAGCCAGGGGGGCACCGGTGTAATCGGTATCTTCACTGACTCCACTGAAGTTTACAAAACAGGAAAAAGGCTCAGGGCGCTTAACAGGTTGAATCAGGCATATCTCCAGTCAACAACCACCGGAATTCTTCTGTTGGACAGCCATTTTCGAATACTGTTGTCTAATCCTGGGTTTGGCATAATTACCGGGGAGAGAGGGTCACTCATAGGTCAGCAGCTTCATGATGTGCTTCCTGAGAATTCTTACAAGTGGGTGCATGATTCAACAGAGAGGCTGTACGGAGATGAGCAGTCTGAACTGTCTGAAGTACTTCCATTCAGAAAGCGTGACGGTTCTCTTCTTACTATTAAACACATACTCCGTGTGGTTCGCAATGGAATAAATCAGGCTGTAAACTATGTATGCCTCTTTCAGGACAGAACTGAAATATCCGTATTGAGGGAAGAGAACAGAAAACTCCGCAGAGGGCTGGAAGGAATCAGCAGACTTGCCGAAGAGCTGAAGACCGGTGAAAAAAGAGACAGTAATTCCTTTTGTGATAAAATACTTGGAATTACAGGTTCAGAGGCTGTGGTTGAATTCTCCTATGATCAGTCGGAAACACTTCGGCAGTCAGGCTGTGCAGGTAAATGGCCTTCAGAGTTCAGCTTCGAACATATTGCATCCCTCGGATTTCCCGCCTCTGTATGGAGCAGCGGAGTTGTTTGCACAGTAGGTCAGAGTGAGCTTGGAAGGCTTGCTTCAGTTTTCACTTCCTGTACAATAATTCCTGTTGGCTCAGGAGCTGGAAGCATGGGCTTTATAATGCTCTGCAATTCATCCATTACAGACAGCGAACAGAGCATTCTGAAACTGATTGCATTGCTCCCTGAACTGTCACTTGAATTACAGAAAAACTGCAGAAGCCTTTCATCTTCAGAGGGAACAGAGATTAGATGCGAAGCCCTTCTTTCTGACTTTCTGGGAAGTGTTCCGTTACCTGTCTGCGTACTCACCAGGGATAACCGTCCAGTATACTGGAATCCGGAAATGGAGCGTATTACAGGCATTACAAAAGAAATGGCAACACCTGAGAAGGTTCAGAGTATAATTGATCCTTCCGGTGTGGGTTTCTCCCTGGATTCCCTCTCTGCTGCAGGCACTCTGGACATGAGCAGTAATTCACTGGTTTGGAAGGTTAAGAAGCTTGATGGCACCATGTCCAGGCCATTTCGCTGGCATGTATCAATTCTTGAGCACCCTGAGCTCTTCAAAGGTGATTACGGATTCATTCTTACCGGACTCTATCCGAAAGGATATGCAGTAAGTACTGCAGAAAAACACGGCAACTCAGTTAACAGCCTTTCCATATTGAGTACTTTTACCAGATCAGTTCTTTCCGATAACAAGACAGAGATTTTTAAATCAGTATGGGATATTGCGCAAAGTCTTGACTGTTGCAGCGGGTTACATTTCTTCAGAGATGGTAAAGCCGCAGCTTCTTTTCCTGAAGATTCAGAACAGTTCAGGGAGACAAACGGCGAAGCCTGTGCCATACTGATAATGGACTATGCAGAGTATGAGGTAAGACCTTCCGGCAACGCCAATCTTCCGGTTCTCGAGTCAATATGTGAACTGGTTTCCAGTATCAGGGCTGCAAGATTAACAGATCCTTTGAAAAAGGGTCTGCCTGATAATCCGATGATGGCGAATCTGGCACTATTGATAGATGCTTTTCAGGATATCGCAACAGAATCCATGAGACAGGGAAATGCTCTGCTTAACCTTGTTGAGAAGTCTGATCCCTTTTCGGGTTTTGCAAGGACCATTGTTCTTTCACAGGAGTCGGCTCTGAGAATATCTGAGCTTGTCAAACTATCCTTCTCAGTTAATTCAACTCTCTTCAGAAAGGTTTCGTTACAGAGGTTCATGTCCGGTTTTCCTTCCGGTTTTGTAGAAAGAGGCCTCAGACCGCCTTCACTGTCACTCTCGGACAGTTTCCCTCAGGTGATGATCATTCCTGAAGTTGTTCTGAATTCTGTTTCCAGTCTATGCAGAATACTTACATCAGATTCAGTGATAGGGTTGGCCGTTGAATCTGACACTCTGACTGAAAGTCCTTCTGTACTGCTGAAGATAACCGGTCTTGCTGAGATGGTTACCGAAGAAAAAGTCAATCGTGGTTCCATCAGTCTTGATAAAGGTGTGTTTGATATATGGGCAGAGATCGCATTTATTTCCTCCCTGCTTGAAGAAGCCGGCTGCCGAATAGTTTCAAGTCCGGAAGCCCAGTGCACTGTACTGTTCACCAGAGCTGAGCTCTGATCCTAACTGCTTCTGTTAAGCAGCACTTTTGTATATTTGCGAATACTTTTACAGGAGGACAGGGCAGTGAAAAGCTATGATTTCAGGGAAATTGAGAAAAAATGGGCTCCCTTCTGGGAGAAGGCGGATCTGTACAAAACAGGCAGCAATCCTGACAGGGATAACTTTTACTGCCTGGACTATTTTCCCTATCCTTCCGGAGCAGGTCTCTCTGTTGGACACTGCAGAAACTACATTCCTACAGATGTCATTTCCCGAAAGAAGAAAATGGACGGTCTTAATGTCCTTCATCCTATGGGCTGGGATGCCTTCGGACAGCCTGCTGAAGAGTATGCCATCAAAACCGGAACTCATCCTGCGGAAGTCACACGAATAAACACTGCAAATTACAAGCGTCAGATGAAGCTCTTTGAAGCAGGATATGACTGGAGCAGAGAAATAAACTCCTCGCATCCTGACTACTACAGGTGGACACAGTACTTCTTCCTGCTTCTCTTTGACAGAGGTCTTGCATACCAGTCAGATAACTATCAGATGTATTGCCCCAGCTGCCGCATCGTACTCTCAAATGAAGAATCAGCAGGGGGTATATGCTGGCGCTGTGACGGTGAGGTTACCAGAAAAAGGCTGCCCCAGTGGTATTTCAAAATCACAGAGTATGCAGACAGACTCCTTGACGATCTGGATGGTCTGAACTGGCCGGAATCCATCAAGGCTATGCAGAGGAACTGGATAGGTCGTTCAAAAGGTGCCGAGGTTGTTTTTTCTGTTGAAACAGGTAGCGGAAAAACTCTTGAGCTTCCAGTTTATACAACAAGAATAGACACTATTTTTGGAGCCACTTTCTGTGTTCTGGCCCCTGAGCATCCGGACCTTATGGAGATATGCTCTCCTGACAGGCTGAATGAGGTAAAAGAATACATCCTGGCCTCTTCTGCAAAGAGCGACCTTGAGAGGATGGTTGAGGGAGAAAAGGAGAAGACAGGTGTTTTCACCGGAGCATATGCACTGAATCCATTTAACAGCCGGAAAGTGCCCATATGGACAGCTGATTATGTTCTTGGCGGTTACGGCACAGCCGCGATAATGGCGGTGCCTGCCCATGATGAGAGGGATCATGCCTTTGCGGTAAAATTCGGCCTGCCGATAATTGAGGTGGTTGCCCCTGATGGTGTACCTCAAGGGGTTCAGGAGGCTGCCACAGTTGCAGATGGTGTGCTTATAAACAGCGGCAGGTTTTCAGGCCTTTCCTCGGAGAAATCCAGAGAGGTAATGTCCAGGTACGCCGAAGAGAACGGTTTCGGTAAAGCGGAGACAAGATATCGTATCAGGGACTGGCTGGTGAGCAGACAGAGATACTGGGGGGCTCCTATTCCAATCATACACTGTGATAAGTGTGGTGCGGTTCCTGACAGGAATCTGCCGGTCATGCTTCCTGATGTTGAGAGTTATCAACCTGATGACAGTGGCCGTTCTCCTCTGGCTTCCTGCGAAGAGTGGGTAAACACAGCCTGCCCCGAGTGCGGTGCCCCTGCCAGGCGTGAAACCAGTACCATGGCAGGATTTGCCTGTTCAAGCTGGTATTTTCTTCGGTTTGCCTCTCCTGATTGTGACACTGCTCCTTTTGATCCGGAAGAGGTAAAGAAATGGCTGCCTGTGGATCTCTATGTAGGAGGAGCTGAACACGCAGTAATGCACCTCATCTATGCAAGGTTCTGGACAAAGGTAATGCATGATGCAGGCATGCTGGATTTTGTCGAGCCTTTCAGCTGCCTTAAGAACCAGGGTATGCTGCTCAGCTATGACCATCAGAAAATGTCCAAGAGCAAGGGAAATGTCATTACTCCAGATGAAATGGTGGCAAAGTACGGAGCAGATGCTCTCAGACTCTACATAATTTTCATGGGTCCTTTTGAAGCGGAGATAGAGTGGAGTGAGGAAGGTATTGCCGGAACCTACAGGTTTATCAGGCGAATATGGTCACTTTTCATAGAGACCGCTCAACTGGAGGAAAGTGCTTCCGATGGAGCATTCGAGAAGGAGCTGAAGTTTCAGCTTGCTAAAACAGTTAAAAAGGTAACAGAGGATATGGATGACTTCCAGTTCAATACTGCAGTTGCAGCAATGATGGAGTTCCTGAACTTCCTCTCAGCCAACAGGGAAAAAGCATCTTCTGCAGCAGACACATGGAAAAGGGCCCAGAAGGATTTCCTTACAATACTTGCCCCCTGCGCTCCGTTCATCACCGAGGAACTGTGGCATGAACTTGGTTTTGGAACTGCCGGTGAAACCATTCACAATCAGCAGTGGCCTCTGTGGGTTGAGGGAGATCTTGTACAGGATACAATAGAGATAGTAGTGCAGATAAAAGGAAAGATAAGGGACCGCATAACGGTACCTTCAGAAGCAACAGAAGCACAGCTTGAAAAGCTGGCGCTTGAAAGCAGAAGAATACAGGAACTGCTTCAGAGGGAATCCCCCAGAAGGGTTATTGCAGTTCCAGGCAGACTGGTCAACATAATTACCTGATACCGGAAGGAATCTAATGGCAAAGCAATACGCAGCTGCACCGGAAATGACAATCGAGACCGACAGAGTTTACAAAGTTACAATGGAAACCGATAGAGGAGCCATTGAACTGGATCTTTTCCCTGAGTACGCACCTGTAACAGTGAACAACTTCGTTTTTCTTGCAGGTGATGGATTTTACGACGGTGTTTCTTTTCACCGAGTCATAAGCGACTTCATGATTCAGGGGGGTGACCCTACAGGAACCGGTATGGGCGGCCCTGGATACAGGTTCAAAGATGAGTTTGAAGGTAACCCTCTGACCCATGAAACCGGAGTTATTTCAATGGCAAATGCCGGTCCCGGCACCAATGGCAGCCAGTTCTTCATTACCCACTGTCCACAGCCCCATCTGAACGGAAGGCATACTGTGTTCGGCAGGGTTACCTCCGGTCAGAATGTCGTGGATTCCATTCGTCAGGGAGACACCATACACAAAGTAACAGTAAGCTGAAAAGAGAGCCATTGACAGTTCAGGGAGGGGCTCATCCCTCCCTGTTTGCTTTTTGAGAAAATATGCCGGTTAATGGAGACAGGAGGTTCTCATGCTGGCATGTACAAGAAGCGTCGGACTTGTGGGAATAGATGCCTTTCAGGTTGAGGTTGAGGTTGATCTCTCAAAAGGTCTTCCTTCCTTCACAATAGTCGGCCTGCCTGACAATGCAGTCAAGGAATCCCGGGAAAGGGTGCAGGCAGCCATTCACAACACCGGTTTTTCTCTTCCGGCGAAAAAACTTACTGTTAACCTGGCTCCTGCAGGGAGAAAGAAGGAGGGGGCAGCATTTGATCTGCCTATAGCTGTGGGCCTTCTGGCAGCTTCAGGCTTTGTGCCTGCCGAGAGAGCAGGCAGGTATGCCTATCTTGCTGAACTGGCCCTTGACGGCACACTGAGGCCGGTAAAGGGTGTTTTGCCAATGGCTTCAGGTCTTTACGGGCAGGAAATCGAAGGGCTTGTGGTTCCTGCCTGCAATTCAGGTGAAGCTGCCATAGCGTCTCCGGTTCCTGTTCATTCTGCTGACACACTGGAAGAAGTCGCTCTTTTTCTTCAGGGTGTATCGTCCCTCAGAGAAGCCGGAGAGGTATCACATACAGACTCTGAACCTGAGATTCTTCCTGATTTCTCTGAAGTCAGAGGGCAGCAGCAGGCAAAGAGGGCACTTGAGATAGCCGCGGCAGGCGGTCATAATGTTCTTATGATAGGGCCTCCAGGCTCAGGAAAAACAATGCTTGCAGCAAGGCTTCCAGGAATACTTCCTCCACTGTCCAGAGAAGAAGCCATTGAAACCACAAAGGTGTACAGTGTGTCAGGGCTTCTGCCTGAGGGGCAGGCTCTGGTTCGAAAAAGGCCATTTCGTGCTCCCCACCACACAGTCTCCACTCCGGGGCTTGCAGGCGGCGGTTCCAATCCAAGGCCAGGTGAAGTGAGCCTTGCCCACAACGGAGTTCTGTTTCTTGATGAACTCCCTGAATTCAGGAGGGGAGTGCTGGAAGTAATGCGGCAGCCCATGGAGAGCGGAAAGGTGATAATCTCAAGATCATCTGCCACAGTGGTGCTTCCTGCCAGATTCATGCTCGTGGCTGCCATGAATCCCTGCCCCTGCGGTTACCTGACCCATTCGACAAAGGCATGCAACTGCACTGCTTCCCAGGTTCAGCGGTATCTGGGCAAGATCTCAGGCCCTCTCCTTGACCGTATCGACATTCATCTTGAGGTTCTGCCGGTTCCCAGAAAGGAACTTGGGAATACTGAAGTCGCTTCCGAAACAAGCAGTATGATCAGAGAGAGGGTCATACAATCACGGAAACTGCAGAATGAAAGGTTTATGGCTGTAAAGGGAGTTCACAGCAACGCAGGAATGACAAGCACACTCACAATGAAGTACTGCCCGCTGAGCCCTGCAGGCAGAAAGCTTCTTGACGCAGCAGCCTCAAGATTCGGGCTTTCAGCCAGAGGTTACTACAGAACCCTCAGAGTTGCCAGAACCATCGCAGACCTGAACAGATCGTCAAAGATCTCAGACGCACATATCGCTGAAGCAGTTCAATACCGTTCACTTGGCAGAGACTACTGGGTATAACGCATCTTATGCTGAATCATGATCACTATCCGATTATCTGAGAAAATATTGTAATACCTCACAATCATCCTTATATCTCTGAATGATTTACTTCAGCAAAGATGAAAATAGATACAATCACTTTGCGGGACTTATCAAATCTTTTGCAAGTATTATCCAGAGTATTTCAATGTTTTCCGATTTACTGCAGAATGATTAATCAGTAAGGAAAGGCAGAGGCACCAAAGTACCTCTGCTCAAGGGGCAGGGGTGAGAATACTTGTTTGCTGCAGAATAGTTTTCAGCGCAATTGCAATGCAATGGTTTGTAACTGTGAGATCTGTAAGATCTCTGTACTTACCTGAGAACCACCATTCTGAAAGTTGCGGCTCCTCCTGCTGTGACAGCTCGAATGGTATAGAAACCGTTGGGGAGAGGTGAGCCGTCTGAATCAGTCAAGCCCCATTGCAGGGAGTGATTCCCTTCTGTGACCATCTGATCAGTCAGTGTGCCGACTTTTCTGCCGAAAATATCAAACACCGTTATGTTCATATTTCCTGCTTCAGGGACTGATACGGAGATTACAGCTGAAGTGGATACGGGATTTGCAGATACTGTTATCTCAGGCAGGCTGCTCTCCTGTTCCGGGATTCCAGCGCCGTTAATCAGTCCCAGAGAGTCAACCCTGGCCAGAAAAACATCATATGATGCAGCTCCTCCAATGAGATATCCTCCCTCGGAGCAGGGTAGTATGCCTTTAGGCCGCAATACCGCCTCAGGAATATCATGAAGTATCTGGTATATTTCAGCGCCGGTATTCTGGTTCAGGAAGCAGAAATATAACTTCTCATCATCGTTAGTACCTGTAACTGCAATTCTGCCATCAGGTGCAGGGCAGATACCTCCTACACAATCGTATTCCATCGACCAGATCAGTGAGCCGCCGTTATTTGCCCGCTGTACCCAGCTTCTGGTATCCATCGGCGGCATGGGAATTGAGTAGGTAGCGCATCCGTAACAGTTTCCTGCGGCATCTGCAAAGACTCCCTGAGTATCCTGATAATTCCAGTATGGATCATGGAAACTGCTTGTCCAAGGTACGGTTCCTGATTCATCGGCAATTCCCATCTGGAAGTCGCCATACATGCTTGTCCCTGCGATGGCGAAACTGCCGGACTGGAAATCTGAGTTACCGAAGGCTCTTATTTCGGACATCTGTGAGGGCACAGGAGTTGTCCATATAATATTCCCGTTTCCGTCTCTTTTCTGTATCTGGTCTTCCAACGAGAGAATAAGATCACCTTCCGGAGTTACATAAAGTAAGTCTGTCTTCTGAGGTAGGTTAATGCTCCATACAGTGTTTCCATATGAATTGTATTTTGTTAAGACTGAGGTTGCAGACACACTTCTCAGAAGAATACATCCTCCTCCTGAAACAGGAACCAGACCTCTGGGGGGTATGTCTAATGTGTGCTCCCAGTTGATCTGACCTGATTCATTCACCTGGGCAAGCCATGTGAAAGGATCTGAATCTGAGCCGTTCACATAACAGTAACTGGCGAAAGTGATGTTTCCATTAATCGGCGGCAGAACCAAAACATCTGTGCATGCCTCGGGACAGTTGAATGTGTACAGCCAGGTATCGTAGGCATATACAGCAGTAATCAAGGGACCGATAACGGTCAGCAGAAGAAAAGAATACTTCTTCATCTTATTACCTCCCTGGTGATGTTTTCGTTAATCGGCTGCAGAACCAGAACCATGGTGCATGACTCGGGACAGTTGGGCGTGTACAGCAGGTATCGCAGGCATATACAGCAGTAATCAAGGGATCGATAACAGTCAGCAGAAGAAAAGAATATTTTTTCATCTGACTACCTCCCTTATAGAAGTGAGCATTTAATGATACGAAAATAGTTTAAGAAAAGCAATGGATGAAAAAAGAGGCGCCTGAGCGCCTCTTTTTTCAGAGATAAACGATTTGCTACCTGAGAACTACTATCCTCTCGGTCATTACTGTCTCAGGAGTGGTTACGACCACAGTGTAGAAACCGTTAGGAACAGATGAACCGCTGGAACTGGAAAGATCCCAGTTGAGGGTGTGCTCTCCTGACATCATCTCCTGATCGGCAAGTGTGGCAACACAGCGGCCTGACAGGTCAAAGACCTGAACAGTTGTATTTCCTTCTGCTGACATACTGAAGGGAATGGCAGCATGTGCTGTGGCAGGATTAGGGAAAGGTGTGCTTATGGAGTTCACATAGACAGTGCCTTCAGTCTCACCCTCAATTCCGGAACCGCTGACTGTAATGGTACCCAGGTATGCGATGTGGTTGTAAGCCCATGCAGTAATAAGCATATCACCTGTGGTGGAAGGGCTGACAGGAATAGAGACCTGTCCTGAAGCGTTGGTGTTTTCAACCTCGTATACTTCTGCAGTGGACCAGTTATCACCCTTGAAGAGACAGACTCTTGCTCCTGAAACAGGGGAACCGCCGGCATTCACTGTAATGTCAACAGTTGTTGCTCCTGGAATGGTTGCAGGATAGGTTGCCGAGAGCTCAGTGGCATCTGCAGTCCATACAGGAAGCTCAGGCTCGCCAAACAGATTGTATTCTTTTACACACCAGTCGGTTACATTGTCTGAGGGCGGACACATTTCGTCACGACCGAAGAAGTGCATTCCTCCGAGGGAAGTCTGGTTCTCGTTCCAGTGTTCATCATAGATTTTCTGGCAGAGAACTTCGCTTATTCCGTTGCCCGGATTGCTGGGGCTGCCCCATCCGTATCTGGCATTGAAACCGCCGAAGCCGCCTCCGCCTGTACTGGCAAGCCAGGCATCTCCCATGCACTCGTATCCGTCCAGATGACCTATAAGACAGCTGATAGAGTTCCAGATAGCAGGAAGGTGGCCGTTGGAGATGTTCTGAAGGGCCATGAAATCTGAAGTATTGTATCCACCCCCTGGAAGGGAGAAGCCTGTTTCTGATCCATGACTTGCGTGATAGACATGGTGTGGACCTGCATTAATCATTGCAGTGGTGATTGCTGAATTGTTGTTACCTGCTGAATCGTAGCACTTTTCTTCCTCCCACGAACTGGAAGGAACATAGCCGCTGATTATCTCAGCGCCTGCGGAACCGTAACAGTAGTAGGGTGAACCCCAGAGAAGTTCTGTTGTGTAGCCTATTCTCAGTTCCTCAGGAGCAGTTTCGAAGTAGTCAGCTGTGGTTACCTGTTCATAAGCCAGAACCTTGTCCAGGAACAGATTAGCCTCAGATGTACTGTTCACGCTTGCACGGCCTGTAAGCAGGTCTGGATGGTAGTCAACATTATCCACACCGTACTCACCCCATACAGAGTTTCCGTTGGAGTTCCACTGGTCTGCGCCGGGAACTGTATCGTTTATGTCTGACCAGTACAGATCTACAGGTGGATACTCCAGGTAGCTGCTGTAAGAAATTTTTGCGTCTCTGCCTGCAATGATGTTGTCGTCACCCCAGATGAGTACATACTCAACACCCTCATCCCTGCAGTCGGTAAGGAAGGCTCTGATCTCCTGCTGAAGGTCTGTGCATGAGTACTGTGACTGGATCCAGGTTGTGGTGTAGACACTTGTAGGAATACCTTTTCGTGTCTTCCAGTCGGCAAAATTCTGAGCATAGCTTTCATAGGAAGGAGTGGCTATAACAACATATTCGCCGTAAGTCAGGTCTCTGGATGGAACGATGTTTGCACCGCTGGCCTGAACCATGTCAGGGTTGACCACGGTGTTTTCCACCATTGTGCGGATTCTTTCTTCACTCTGTGCTGATCGTGTTCTTACCTGATAGAAATCGGCAGCTTCAGTGCTTACTCTGATCTCAAGATTGCTGATCACCTCAATTGCGCCTGAAGCAGGATTCCACCTTACAGGGTTAACGGTGACATACGCAACCGGATGTCCCATGAGCATTGATGAACCCTGAAGTTTTACAGCCTGTGCAGGCCAGAACTCAGTTGATGAATAGATGTGGGTATCAGGAACAGGTATGGCAATCTCGGTTTCTCCCATAAGGCTGATGGGAACAGGCGCTGTTGCAGGGAGCACTGTGTACCTTCCGCGCAAACTGCTCCAGGTGACATCAGTAACTTCGATCGATTCAGCTCTGGTGCCTCTGGGAAGAGCAACTGTCGCACTCATTACCGGAAGGGCAGGTGCGCCTTCCTGAGTAACAGACAGAACTCCCGGCATGCTTACAGCAGTATAGTTGGCATACTCCCTTATCTCAACTGTTTCTGCTGAAACAGGGATGTTTACCGTAAATTCTGCTGCAAACACATTTGACAGCAGAATCAGTGAAAGAGCTGTTATCAGCTTCATTAATCCTCCTTAGTGTTTTGTATCATCTCAACCGAATCAGGACACGATAAAAGTATATATATATGATTTTCGTGTGTTTGAACAGGGTTGTTTTTTATGGAGATTACAGTGTGCTATTCAGATGAGAATTCTCTGAACTCAGCAGCTGCATTTCTTACTGACGCAGAGTCTGCAGGGGCCAGATTCCACTGCCATAACGGTTCATCCGAATTTCTTGAGAACAGGTAAATTCCTGAGCTGTCTCCAGCTATGAACCAGTCACAGTCCAGAAACGCGAATCCGGTTGCTGCGGCTTCTTCCGGAGCCATGGCACCAAGAGCGGCGGGATTGCCGTGCACATTGTAGTAAAGGCCGTTACCCTGTTCCAGAAGAGTGGAGAAGTAGGATGCAAGATTTCTGCCATCATTCACTGTAAACACAGAAACAGAGAGTATTGGCAGAGAGGTATCAGCAGTATCAGCGGCAAGTGAACCCCAGTCTACACCGGTGTCCTCTGAGGCATCATTTGTTTCGACACCTGAAATGGCATCCTGGGAGTCTTCCGCGTTATCTGTGATAATGTCACCGATGATCAGTGCGGAGAAACCTGCAACCACAGCTATCATTATCACTGTTGAAAGGTTGCTCTCTTCCTCATTGGGAGTTGAACCGCCACCCTGGCCCACAGGAGAAGCCAGGGCGGTATTGACAGTGAACAAAAGCAGTATCAGTACCGCTGCCGGCTTCTTCATGATTTTACTCCTCGTCCTTCTGGTATTCTTCCATAACCTTCTGCTGTACATCTCTAGGTGCAGCTTCGTAATGGCTGAAAGCCTGAGTGAAGCTTCCTCTGGCCTGGGTGAGGGAGCGGAGAGAGCTGGTGTACTGGTAAAGCTCCGCTTCAGGAACTATGGCCTTGATAACCTGAAAGCCGCCTTGAGCTTCCATTCCCTGAATTTTGCCTCTTCTGGTATTCACATCTCCCATAACATCACCCATGAATTCGTCGGGAACAGTGATTTCAAGGAGCATCAGAGGCTCAAGAAGAACAGGCCCTGCCTGCATCATCAGATCCTGAAAGCATTTGCTGGCTGCAAGCTTGAATGCCATGTCGGAAGAATCCACAGAGTGTGAGGAACCGTCTGTAACAACAGCTTTGATATCTATAACCTCGCTGCCGGAAATAGGCCCTTTGTGCATGGATTCCACAACACCCTTTTCCACTGCAGGTATGTACTTTGTGGGGACATTTCCACCGGTAACCTCACTTGCGAACTCGAAGCCCTCTCCTCTTGGAAGAGGCTCAATCCTCATTATAACATGGCCGTACTGCCCGCGACCTCCGGACTGCTTCTTGTGCTTGTAGGCCCCTGCCGCTGTTTTGGTAATTGTTTCTTGATAGGCGATTCTGGGCTTAAGGAGTTCAGTGTCTACGCCGTTCATGTCTTTGAGCCTTGTGAGCATGGTCTGAAGATGAAGCTCACCCATTCCGCTCACAGTGGTCTGACCGATATTGGCTTCGTTTCTGGTGATAAAGGTAGGATCCATTGCGCCAAGCTTGTGCAGCCCTGCACCCATCTTGTCTTCATCACCTCTCTTTGTGGGAACAATTGCAGCCCTGTATACCGGGTTTGGAAAGTCGATGGGCTCAAGTTTTACCTGATGGCTCTTGTCGCAGAGTACATCGTTGGTGATGGTGTTCTTGAGTTTTGCAACAGCAATGATGTCACCGGTTACCATCTTGTCGGTATCCTGCCTTGAGGCTCCGTTCATGTAGTAATAATTGCCAAGCCTTTCAGACTGGCTTCTGCCTGTATTGATAACTTCGTGAGAGCCGCTTGCGCCTCCTCTGAGAACCTTGATGTAGACCATGTCGCCAACATGCTTGTCAAGCTTGGTGCTGAAAGCTCTGGCTACAAAACCTCCTGAAGGCTCAGGTGAGACAGAATCACCCTCAACAGCATTAACCGGACCAGCCTCAAGAGGTGAAGGGCCGTATTCAACCACAGAATCCATAACAAAGCTCTGACCGGCAGGAGGAAGTGAAGTACCGCAGAAGATGGGGAAAAGCCCTCTGTTCTTCACTGCTATGCTGATCCCTCTGGAGAGTTCATCATCAGTAAGAGTTTCGTTGGCGAAGAATGATTCCATGAGTTCTTCGTCAGCCTCTGCAGCTTCCTCTATGAGCATCATGCGGTATTCTTCGCACTTGTCTTTTGCACTGTCGGGCAGGGGCATTTCGTTACCCTGTGTATCAACAGCCTTGCCTGTAATTACATTTGCAATACCCTTGAAGGATTCACCTTCCATTATCGGGAATGCAACAGGAACTGCATGCTTGTTGAACATTTCCCTGGCCTGTTCGATAACCCTGTCGAAGTCTGCATTTTCTCTGTCGATTCTGTTCACATAGACAAACACAGGAATGTTCGCATCAGCTGCGAATTTCCATGTCTTGAAGCTTCCCACCTCAACACCGTCGGTGCAGTCAATGAGAAGTACTGCCATTTCAGCAGCTGAGAGGGCGCCAATGGTCTCGCCGTAGAAATCCGCAAGACCTGGAGTGTCTATAATGTTGACCTTGTGTCCCTTCCACTGGCAGTTTGCAATGCTGGAACCGAAGCTGTGCTTCTTTTCCCTGCTTTCCGCAGTGTAATCGAAGACACTGGTGCCGTCGTCCACCGAACCGAGCCTTTCACAGCCGCCGCCTGTGAAGAGCATTGCGTCGCAAAAACTTGTCTTGCCAACAGAACCGTGGCCCAGTACCACAACATTCCGCAGTTTTTCAGGAGTGTAATTTTTCATCTCTGTCTCCAGTTTATGGTTATTGCTATTGCTATCTAAGTAAAGTAAATAGCTAGTATCGGTCTTGTTGCAGAAACTCAATATTACCGTGGAAGGTATGGTTCTGTCAACAGTTGTGGTGGGCTGGTCAAAGGTGCATATGTTGTATTATCAAATGAGCCTGAGAATTTACTCTAATCAGGAAACCGGTAGCGAAATGGATATCATCAGACTTTTTCCGGTAATAGGAGCTGCAGTTGCAGTTGTTCTGCTGCTGCGTAAGGTCTTCGAAGACTTCAGCGGCCCGTCCAGGGAAGAAAAGTACAAACAGCTTGAAGCAGAACAGAAAAAGTCTGACAAAAAGATTACAGGAAGAAATACTCCCAGGTGTCCCCTCTGTGGAGGAGATACCGAGAGATACCAGTATCCCCACATCAGGGTATGGCGGTGTGTGCGCTTCCCTGAATGCAGAGGTTTTGTGAAGTCGGCAAAGGGCGGCGCCTCGTTCGCCAGAAGATGGCGAGACCGCTGACCTTCCCTTTGCTCCTGATTGAACAAGGAGACAGCATTGGAATTCGGAGCCAGGATTGAGAAGCATCCTGTTCTGCCGCAGCTTGACGGCAGGCAGGTCAAGTTTACCTTTAACGGGAAAGAATGTATGGGCAGAGAAGGAGAGATGGTTTCCTCGGCTGTTTTCGCCCAGGGAGAGCATGTCTTCGGTCATCATCACAAGGATGGCGGTGCCCAGGGGCTTTTCTGCGCCAATGGTCAGTGTTCCCAGTGTACTCTGATAATAGACGGCGTTCCTCTGAAGAGTTGTATCATTCCTTTGAAAGAAGGAATGGAGGTAAAGACCATTGAAGGTCTTCCTCCTCTGGAAGACCTGAAAGGTCCTGCCGCTGCTGCTCCGAAAACTGTTGAAACCGATGTTCTCATTGTAGGCGCAGGCCCTTCCGGTATGGCTGCGGCGAAGGAACTGGGCAGTTCCGGTTTCAGTGTTGTAATTGCCGATGACAAGCACAGAATGGGAGGGAAGCTGGTTCTTCAGACTCACAAGTTCTTCGGTTCAGTTCAGGACTGCAGCGCAGGTACAAGGGGCATAACCATTGCTGAACAACTGGAAGAGGAACTGAGGCAGCTCCCATCTGTTGATATCTGGCTGGAGTCTGCAGCCCTTGCTGTGTTCAGCGACGGTACTGTTGGAATACGAAAGCCTGAGGGATACAGAATAGTAAGACCCCGCCAGTTGCTTGTTGCCGCAGGAGCCAGAGAAAAGTCACTCCCTTTTCCTGGCTGCTCTCTGCCTGGCGTATACGGTGCAGGCGCATTTCAGACAATGGTAAACCGTGATCTGGTAAGGTGTTCCGAGAGAATCTTTGTTCTCGGAGGAGGAAATGTAGGTCTGATTGGCGCGTATCATGCCCTGCAGGCAGGCATGAAAGTTGTCGGCCTTGCTGAAGGTATGAACAGATGCGGAGGCTACAAGGTTCATGCAGACAAGATAGTAAGACTGGGAGTACCGATTTATACCAGACACACTGTTCTTGCCGCTTACGGTAAAGAGCACCTTGAAAGCGTTACAATAGCACAGGTTGATGAATCGTTCACTCCTGTGCCTGGAACAGAGAATAACTTCAAGGTTGATACTCTTCTTGTTGCAGTGGGCCTCAATCCCATAAATGAGTTTCACCGGAAGGCACAGGAATTCGGCATTCCGTCAATGGTCACAGGTGATTCTGAAGAAATAGCAGAGGCCAGTGCGGCAATGTTCTCAGGAAAGATATGCGGCAGAAAGATAGCCTGTCTGCTGAGAGGAGAGGAGCTTGACATACCTGAGGACTGGTCGGAGAAGGCTGAGATACTCAAGAGCCCCGGGGGCAGAATCGACAGATACATTGAGTCCTGTGAATCTCAGGGTGTCTATCCTGTTATTCACTGCCGGCAGGAGATTCCCTGTAATCCCTGTATGACTGTTTGTCCCAAAGGGCTCATCGGAACTGAGGGGCATCCGATAATGGGGCTTCCAGAATACTCCGAAGGATGTATCGGGTGCAGAAAGTGTGTTGCTGTCTGCCCTGGCCTGGCAGTAACCCTGGTTGACCGTAGAAAGGATGCTGAGAACCCAACTGTGGTGCTTCCATGGGAACTGGGAGAGTGGACTGCAGAGCCTGGAAAGAAACTGACTCTCACCGGCTGGGAAGGTGAGGCTCTCGGCAGGGGAACCGTTCTTGCACTGAAGAAAGCTCCCGGTTATCCAGGTACCATGCTTCTTGAAATACAGGCGCCTTCCTCCATTGCCAATCTGGTGGCAGGGGCACGAATACAGGGGGCCGAAACAACTGCTCCGGAGAAGACAATACCTGAGATTCCCATACCTGACAGTGCAGTGGTATGCAGGTGTGAGAGGGTTACAGCAGGAGAGATAAGGGAACAGCTGAGAAAAGGCGTTCGTGACATGAACGAACTTAAGGCTGTTACCAGGGCAGGTTTCGGTTCCTGCGGCGGAAAAACATGCAGATCACTGATTCCCGGAATAATAAGATCAGAAGGCATTGATCCTTCAGAGATAACAGATTTCACTGAAAGGCCTCTCTTCGCTGAAACAAGGCTTGGCATTTTCTGCGGAGACAGAAGGGAGGAGAGCCGATGAACTTTGATGTGATAATCATAGGGGCAGGTTCAGTGGGAACACCTGCGGCAATGTCACTTGCCGAGAGAAATGTGAATGTTCTCGTTATAGAGTCTGCCGGTTCCGCCGGTCAGGGGAACAACAAGTGTGCCATAGGCGGCATCAGGGCCACCCACAGTGATCCTGCAAAGGTTGTACTTTCACTTCATTCACTGAAGACCTTTTCAACCTGGGAAGAGAAGCACGGTGACTGCATCGACTGGCATATGGGCGGCTATACCTTCGTGGCCTACACGGAAAAGATAGCAGATGCTCTCAAGGCAATGATTCCGGGACAGCAGGCAGCAGGGCTCAGCATAAACTGGCATGATGCTGATTTCATCAGAAAGATCGTTCCAGGAATAAACCCTGATGGACTTCTCGGAGGCACTTTTTCCCCTGAAGACGGCAGTGCCAGCCCTATGGAGAGTGCAGCGGCATTCTACCGCCATGCTGTGCGAAACGGTGTTTCGTTCAGGTTTAACGAAAAGGTTACAGGAATATCCAAATCAGGCAGCTTTACAGTCACAACCTGCAAGGGAAGCTATGAAGCTCCTGTGGTTGTAAATTGCGCAGGTTCCTTTGCCAGAGAGATAGGCGCAATGGCAGGAGTTGACCTGCCTGTTTATCCTGACATGCATGAAGGAGGAATATCTGAACCTGTTCAGCGCTTTTTCGAGCCTATGGTTGTAGACATCAAGAAAGCTCCAGGCAGTGCCAACTACTACTTCTACCAGCACAGAACCGGTCAGGTTGTGTTCTGCATTACCCCTGACCCTCCAAAACAGGGAACAGATACCAGAGAAACATCTGAGTTTCTCCCTATGGTGGCCGAAAGGATGATCAACCTTTACCCCCGTCTTGCCAATCTCAAGGTAAGACGCACCTGGAGAGGCTGTTATCCCCAGACCCCTGACGGTTCACCGATTATCGGTGAAACAGGAGTTGAGGGCTTTCTTGCAGCTGTTGGAATGTGCGGTCAGGGTTATATGCTGGGCCCAGGTGTCGGAGAGGTTATTGCCAGACTGGTAACCGATGATCTGACCGATGAGGACAGAATGGTGCTTAAAGCCATGAGGCTTGACAGGGAGTTTTCAGGAACTGAGGCTTTGAAATAGGACACTTTTATCCTGTATAATAAAGGCTGTGTGTTTTTTCTCTTAAGCAAGATAAAGGAGGCAGTTTTGTTTAAGTCACTGTTTTTTGTTCTTCTGGCAGGCGCAGTTTGTCTGGCAGGAGAATTTACAGTATCTGTACCTGTGCAGAATGCTGCGCTGAATGTGGAAAGGGAGGGGTTGTTCACTTCTGTTACCATACCCGGCATGCCCTCCATTTTTGCAGAAGGTTCCCCCTCGCTCCCTCTCATGCCGGTGAGAATAGCTCTTCCCACCGGATGCAGGGCAACCAGTGTTACAGTTTCAACCCAGACATGGGAAAATCTGCCAGGCAGATATGATATTCAGCCTGCCAGCGGGTGCGTTCCAATCTCAGCAGGTATTGATCAGACGCAGGCAAAGCCTGATGCGCATATTTACAGCACAAATGCCTACTATCCAGGAACCGTTGCAGAGCTTTCCAACTCCAGTGTATTCTGGGGTATTCCAATAGCATATGTTACTGTTAATCCTGTGAGATGGAATCCTGTAACAGGGAATCTTCAGGTTCTCAGTGAACTGAGCCTTGCGGTGAACTATGAAGAGGATCAGAGCATAAGGCTGATAAGCCGCAGGACCTTTGCCAGCGAGAGTATGGCTATGGATATTGTCAGAAAACTTGTGGTGAATCCTGAAGGAGTCAGCGAATCCGGCGCACAGATCATCAGTCACAAAGACTACACCTATGGCCAGTATGTAATTATCACCCATCCGGACTATGAGACTCAGGCACAGGAACTGGCGGACTGGAAGACTGCCAAGGGCATTCCAACAGGGGTTTATACAACTGCATGGATACAGTCCCAGTACTCATGCACAGACCTCCAGCAGGAGATGCGCGCATTTCTCACCGACTGCCGTGACGACGGCACCGACTATGTTCTTATCTTTGGCGACGATGACAAGGTAGCCTGCAGAGACGCAATACTTGTCGGTAATTCCAGCTACACAGAGATCGCCCCTGCAGACCTCTACTTCGTGGACATAAACGACACTGCGCCTGGCTCAGACCGATGGAATGCCAACGGCAACAGCATATGGGGTGAAGTCCCTTATCCATACCAGTACCCGCAGCCTTCAGGCTACGATCAGGTTGATTACCATCCTGACCTCTGGGTGGGCAGAGCCAGTGTCAACAGTTCGTCCGAGGCTGACATTTTTGTTGACAAGGTGTTTATCTACGAGGGCATTCAGTCTGTTGATTACTTTGAGACAGCTCCCAGAGAACTCAGAATCGGATACTCAACCGGTATTCTCTGGTCATCTCCGTACATTCCCGGAAGCGCTGATGCAGAGTCCATCTCCACTTTCATTCCCTCATCTGTCTGGGAAGAGGAGAAACTTTATGAGTCCAACGGTACCAACAGCTATCAGAACACCATAAACATGATTAATGCCGGTCCCCATCATGTATTTCATGCCAGCCACGGCGCCGAAACTTCCATGTACACTTCCTACGGCAGCAGCTACACAACATCTCACATAATGGCCCAGACAAACATTCAGAGCGGACACCTTCCAGCCATCTGGCAGTCCATAAGCTGCCTTATAGGGCACCTTGACGGGTATGAGTGCTGCGGTGACGCCTGGCTCAACAGCCCCAATGGAGGTGGCTTCGGCAACTTCAACAGCCGCTACGGATTCGGCAACTTTGCAGGGCCCTGCACCGGTCCCAGTGAGATGCTCTGCATAAGGTTCTATCAGGACCACTGGACTAATGATATCTACAACCTTGGTATCGCCCACGGAACCAGCATGGACTTCTACAGCCCGCCATGCAGCACCTACATGGACTGGTGCCTGAAAGAATACAACCTCTTCGGCGATCCAGAGCTTCCCATGTGGACAGAGGTTCCCGCTGATCTTTCAGTAACACACCCGGCTTCCATCTCCGGAACAGGCAATGTGACCTTCACAGTTACAGCAGGAGGAAGCCCTGTGAACAATGCAAGGGTCTGCATTCAGAAGGGCGACTGGAAAACCGGAGAGTGCTATGAAGTGGGCTTCACAGACGCTTCAGGCCAGGTTACCCTTTATGCGACTCCTGCCACTACAGGTACCATGTCGGCAACGGTATGGGCTCACAATTACAACACCTATCAGGGCACCATCAGCGTTACAGCCACAGCGATTGAAGACTTCTGCGAGCCAGTGGGAGTATTCGCTTTCAATCCGGTAACCCCGAATCCGGCTGTGGGAAGTACCTCTCTCAACTTCAGCCTGGCTGCTCCTTCCCAGGTCTCCATTGATGTTTACGACCTGGGTGGAAGAAAAGTAACCACCCTGGTCAACGAAAACATGCAGGCAGGAAGCCACAGCATGGTCTGGAATCTCAGGGATTCATCAGGCTCAGCTGTTCCAGCCGGTTTATACCAGGTAAGGCTCACCACACCGGAGTTCACCAAAGTGAACCCTGTAATGATCCTCAGGTAGAAGCACACGGGGAGGGGCTCTGCCCCTCCCTGCGCCTGCCTGCGCACAGATCCTGCATGGGCACATCGGTTCCGCTCTTGACAAGCCAGACCTAATCTATATACAATAATGGTAAAAGGGAGGTCTGGTAATGATTGCAGCCAACATATTATCCATCATAATTCTAAGCGTATTTGAAGGCTATTCAGCGGAGGCAGTGGAGATCAGTGAACGAATGACTGTACGCATGGCAACTGAGTCTGACTGTGTTGAAACAGTTTATTCGATTTCAGGTGAGGGATCAGATATAAGTGAGGTACTTGGTAATGAAAAAGTGTGCGAATTGCTTTCTTCTGCTGATTATCCCTCTGAGGACAGAGCGTGGCTTGAGTCGCAGATAAGAAAAGAAACAGCAGTGAGGAACGGTTCTTTTCTCAGCAGAGATGGAGACCGGATAGAGCGTGATTTTCTGTTCAGGAGATTGATAAATGACTATTGGAGTGATTGTGTTATAGCTGTCAGTGATGAACACGAGTTAACGCCGGACCGCTATATGCTTTACGATATAGCAGTATACGATATCTACGGTAATCTTATTACTTCTTACAAAGCTAATGTAAACAGCATGATAACTTCGTCAGATGGCACTGTTGTTTTTACACAGGACGGAGGCAAGGATATAGTTTTTTCATTTGGCGAAAATTTGTATTTAACTCTTCAAAACTGTACTGAAGATGAATGGATAAGAACAGTTGCAGACAGGGAGATGTATTCAAGAAACCTAAGCCACGCTGTCAGCAACGACGGCTCACTAGTTGCTTACAATCTATTTGATAACGACAATAATTATAGCCTGTCAAATATTTATATATGCAACAACCGCCTTGATGTTCAAGAGGAAATACCTGTTGTGGGTATGATGCAGCACATCACAATATCACCTGATAACAGATATGTTGCGTTTTCTGATGCGCATGAACAGTTGTCCGGAGTATTTGATTGTAATAGTCGCCAGATTCTGTTCAGCACTAATACTGGTTACAATACACCTCGGTTCTCGTCTAATAGTGAATACTGTGTTTTGCCTAGCATTTTATGTCCTAGTGAAAACTTGATTATAAACTTGACTGATAAAACAGTGAAGGCACTAAGCAGTAATCACCTGGAGAGCAATGGAGTAAAATATAACTGGGGTTGGTACATTTCAAATGATGGCAGCATCATAGCAATTGGAAATAGCATAATTCATAATAATGAAATAGTATACCAAACTGAAGAGAGAAGGCAATGTGTTATTTCACCATCGGGATGCTTTGCAGTAATCAAAAGCAGGGCTGGCTCCTTCAGTATTGCGGTAGTTAATGCAGAGGGAGGAAGATAATGATTTTTGCATATGTGTTTATTATTGCCCAATCTGCCCTTCTGTCATCGCCATCGCCTTGCCCGTGGCCTGTGGGTGCCCCAGGAACCCAGAACATTACAAGAACTATCAGAAATGCTTATGGCAATTGTCACGGACGGTGGGGAAACGAAGATACGAACTTCCATATGGGAGTGGATATTGAGTCTTACAACGGAAATATTGATGTGAGAGCAGCCGCAGCAGGTGTGTGCACAGATGTTCAGATGGGGCAGGGAGAACAGTATGTGGTAGTTATATGTGATAGTAAGTCATCAACCCACGGTTGGGCATATGGACACTTAGACAGTGTTCAGGTCTCGGCGACTGGTCTGGATCTCAGAGCAGGTGATTATGTGAATGAAAATGAAAAGTTTGCTGTGATGGCTCCATCTAATCCAAGCATCCCTCACACTCAGCACTTACATTTCAGCTGGTCGGAGGCTAAATATGACGAACAAAATGGATCGACAATTGATCCCCTTGATTACCTTGTACCTAATAATCTCACTTGGGTTTGGGGAAGAATGAATAACTATGAATATGTTGAGTATATTGAGGATATGGATTATAGGCAATGGCCAGAGACCGCTGTAAGTATTTATACATGGGAACATAGACTCTTAGAGAATTCATTGCGTGGAAATGTTGATATACTTTATGGTTACTGTCTTGAGGGTATTGGATCTATTGGGAATGATTGGTGCATAAATAATGTTGTCCCACATAGCTTAAAATGGTCAGTTTTTTCAAGAAATAACGGAACCAAATTCTTTACAAGATGGGTGGTGAAGTTTGCAGGCGAATTAGGGCTAGTACCAGGTGATAATGATAGATATATGCAGCATTTCTTTAGCCTATCTCCTCATTATCTTGGGATTCCAGGCCAAGCTTTGCTCACATGTATCACAAATGCAGATCCGTATGCTAGTGCGTTTCCTGACCCGGCAGAACCTGGTATTAGTAATATCCAAGAAGATAACTGGAATACCTTAATGCATTGGGATGGATATGTCAATGTATCAACTCCCTATGAAGCATTAACACCAGATGATTGTTATATAATACAGATAGACAGTGAAACACATGATGGCTCAACACATAGCTATCGAACAAAATGCATACTTGACAATTTTTATCCATTTGTAGAAGAAGTAGTAATGTATAATGATAAAGGAGTATTCAGTTTAATTGATTATGTGACTGATGATCCATTTGTCCAACCGCATTCAGATGAGCGCAGCGTAGTATTAGATTATGAAAAGCGCCAGGGAGTAGGCCCTATACACATTGATATCACTTTTTCTGAACCAGTCGAGATTGATTGCATTAATCTGTATACTCAAGCTGGTGATGATACTCTTTGGAAAGCTGATCTTAGAGAAATTGTTGATCATGAAGATTCACGACTGAGAGCAGATGCAATAGAAGACCTAACTAAATCCTATGAAACTAAAAGATTAGTTCCAAGTCAATACTTAGGAAGAATGGTATTAGCGATAGAAGCACATGATATATCTCATGATGCAAATATACTAGATTCTGATCCAGTTACAATACCATATCCGATAATTGACTGTCCTGAAAGTGGTGATAGTTGTTACGAAAGCGGTCCTGCAATTATGGAAACTAATATAGCACGATCTCTCATGAAGTACTCATCTCAAACTCACTTGGTCGATGCTTACAGATATGGATCAGCCAGCACATATCAGGTAGACTATATGTACACTATAGATCTTCATGAAGTATTTGGCTATTCCGTATGGAATAATGAGATTGGGCTAACATCATCTACGGAAGGTTCTGGCTTAATTCCTAGACAGGGGGGATGTGAGCTTTACGGAGGAGGTTGGATGCGTGGACATTCTTGGGATCCAGATAAGTATAATAAGGTCTATTTAGTTTATCCGCAGATTGAATCGGATGCTGGTTTTACATATCTTGACTGGGATATTCCATTTCAGTATACACATTTCTCTGATTATACTGAGCAAGAACTGAATTGTCAGCAAATTGAAGCTATGTATAAAGATTCAAGCAATTCGCCCTATCCGTATTCGTGTATCACTAGAACAATTGCAAACTATTCGACAGGCAATTATTGCTTCGTATCATGGCTTGATCGGCATTCTTCGGATGAAGTAACAGGTCACTTATCGTGCATATCATCCCATAGTCTTAGAATTAAAACAATAACATATAATGATTACATAGGTATAATGCCAGGCCCTGGTGAGCAAGTGGAGGTTAAGGTTGGCAATCCTCCATACAAAACAGAGTACTATGACCCTTATGATCCTGTATTTTTTGCGGATGAAGCACCTGATTATCAACATGACTGCTCATGTAACGAAACTATTCCTTTATCGAATAGCTATACTTCTGAATCTTCTATAGCAGCGACTGCTGAGGTCATGACGAATCCGGTACATATTGGTGATAATTTATTCTACAGAATAAGTAACTCTACAGGTGCGGTGCAAAGTGTTAAAATTATTAGTATTGACGGTAGAACAGTTCATTCTGAAGAAATTCATTCAACGAGTGAAGAGACAATCTTAATTCCTTTTCGAACACTTGGTATGTACCCTGGATTGTATTATATTATCACAAATTGCGCCAGTATAGATCCGGTAAAAGTATTACTGATTGATTAAAAGTATGTTAATAAAATAGCTGGGCCCCATCAGGAAAGGGGTATTCTTCAAGCGTATATCCCGCCAGGATTTTCGTCCAATGAATTTATCTGGGCAATACTAGGATTAGTACAGACTATGCTGTTTGGAATTCTGCCTAAACGGACCATCTGTCAAAATAGGATATACTCCGCCACTACCAGAACAACCTGCCTACTCTTGAAGCCATGTCCACAAAGGAGAATTTGTTTTTGCTGTTTTCTGCTGAGATGAACTATTCTTATTAAGTTTATAAGACATTTTTCTTATCAATAAGTTTTTAACTTAAACCACATGAATGCAGCTCCGTTTCATCTTTACTAAATTGAATACATAATTGAAAACAAACAGCAAGGACTCAACCAAAGAACTGTCCCTCCGGAGTTCAGAAAGCTCCTCGCTGAGTTATTAACGGAGTCAGAGCAATGGAGATGAAGACTTCAACCTGCTCTCCGTTGAGTGTAACGGTCACATCAGCGGTTCTGTGGCTTTAACCAATGCTCTGTATGAATCAAGGGCTGATCTGTCTGAATCCTCAATATTATAAATCACACCGTTCACTGAGTTTTCAGCAGTGGAGGAGCAGATGTTGCATATTGCGCTTCATGGATTCACCTGAGCTGTGAAGCACAGGGCGTAACCATGCAGAGCGGCAGTTTCCTGGTTTTCAGCTGGAAACCTTCTGAGGAGTCAAGACATATTGGAGCAGCAGGCAAAGTAATTGATGCGCAGACAGCCCTTCCGTATTGATTCAGTGATATACAACTGCCCTTCCGGTGTGTCTGCAGCACATGTGACACAGGTCTTTTCATCTGTTAAATTGAGTGCTTAAGGAGGTGTGCAGTGGTTCAGAGGGGTATAGTAAAAAGCATAGAGGGCGGAATTGCCTCTGTTGAGGTTGGCGGCGGAGACGGCTGCAGTGCCTGCAATGCAAGGGAGAGCTGCGTGTCAATCACAGGCAAAAGGCCGGAACCAAAATTGATAAAGGTAGAGAATGTTCTTAATGCAGCGGTTGGAGATGCAGTTGAGGTGGAACTTCCTGTAAAGGTTACAATGCGAATCATTACTGTTACCTTCCTTCTGCCTGTGGCTCTTCTGATTGCAGGATACTGGATAATGATGCCCGGAGGAAGCACACAGGCTGCTGTGGGTGCTGCAGGGGGTCTGGTGGCAGGAATGGCAGCTGCTCTTGCGGCAAACCGCTCAATGAGCCGGCGAAAAGATTACAGTATGAGAATGACTGATATAGTTGCGGGCAGCTGCGCTGCTCCTTCAAAAAGTAACGAAGGATTTAACTCTGCGAACAGCTGATGTTCTTAAATCTCCCTGTGTGAATTACGGCGATGTATGGTGTGAGATTGTTAACACAGAGAGTACCGTATTCAGAACAGGCAGCCCTGGCAACTGCAGCGCACTTGTCACTGAATGGGGTGGAATAAGAGTTCTGATCAACTGCATCCGGGGTTTTGCAGTAAGCACAGGGTCAGTCTGATGTTGAGAATGAGGTTTCAAGGGCAGCTGCTGTTTCCAGGGCTGCAGGGGTGAATAATGAACAGAGAGGAAATGCTTGAGTTTGCCGCTGCTGCGGTTGATGCTGCAGGAACTCCCGATGCTGTGGCAGAACTCACAGAGGTCAGGGATGCCTCAGTACGGTTCAGCAGGAACCGGATTACTCGGAACACAGATGTTTTCACAAGAAAACTTAGACTTACTGCAGGCAGAGATCGAAAGAAGGTATCTGTCAGTACAGATAAAATAGCCTTTGAAGAGCTGAAGACCACAGCAATAAAAGCTGAAAGACTTCTGGACACAGCTTCTCCTGATCCGGAGTACATGCCGCCTGTATCGGCAGGGCAGAAATACAGGGAGATACCTGAGGCTTGGAATCAGGAGATTGCCGGCTGCCCTGCAGAGATGAGAATGGATGCTGCGGTGAAAGTATTGAATACTGCCTCATCAAAAGGATATGAAGCTGGCGGTGTGTGTACCATGAGTGTAAGGAAAAGGGCAGTATATACCTCAACAGGTAATGGAGCTTTTCACAGAAGAACCGATTCCAGCATGTCATTCACAATGGCCAGGGGGCTTGCGTCAAGCTACAGGGCTCTCAGCGGAACCGGCTGGAATGAACTTGACATATCTGATGCTGTTTCCTCGGTTGCCGATGAAGTTGAAATGAGCATGAACGGGGAAGATCTGGAGCCTGGAAGCTGCAGCATTATTCTTGAACCGGAGGCAACCTGGAATCTGGTGATATTCCTGCCATGGATAATGAGCGCAAGGGAGGCAGATCAGGGTTTAAGCGTGTTCAGCGGTATGGAAGGGAAGAAGGTTACAGGTGAAGGAATGACTCTTTCCTCACGACTTCATGGCGGCAGACCTGGAATACCTTTTAATGAGGAAGGTCTTCCGGCAGGGGATACTGTGTGGATAGAGAAGGGAGTACTCAGGAACCTTCCCTGTGACAGGTTTACAGCAAAGAAGACAGGCCGCCCTGCGCTGTTTTTTCCAGAGACAATGGATATGGAAGGGGGAGAGGGTTCCACTGCTGATCTTGTCTCTTCAGTGAAGAGAGGTGTACTGATCAGAAGGTTTAGGTATATCAGGCTTGTGGACAGAAAGACCCTGAAACTCAAAGGACTTACAAGAGACGGTGTTTTCCTTGTGGAGAACGGCAGAATCGTACGGCCTGTAAAGAATTTCAGGTGGAGCTGGAGGCTGCTTGAACTGTTCAGTTCCATTGAAAACATCGGAACTCCGGTGCGAAAGACTCCGGGAATGATACCGCCTGTTGTGATAAGTCCTCAAACCAACCCGTTTACAGATAAGGAGTAGGAAATGGAATATGCGGTAATCGGCCTTTTGGGAATGCTTCTGGTTGCGCTGCTGGTGGTAATAATAGATTCATTCTTCCTTCATGTGGGAGCAAAGCTTGCAGGGGTCAGAGCATCATCTTTCTTCAAGGCTGTAAAAGCATCCATTGCCTGCGCCCTTTCTACTCTTCTGCTGGCGCTGGTCTTTTCGTGGGTGCCTGTTGGAGGCACCGCTGTGGGTTTTCTCATAGGGCTTCTGCTGACAATTGCAGTTTTGAAGGGCGTTTACAGCACGACTTTTGAAAAGGCTTTTCTGCTGTGGCTCTTTAATGTTGCAGCACAGGCAGCAGCAGTTTTACTGGGAGTATTTCTCATAACAGGAGCTGCTTCAGTTATCTTCTGATCACCAGTTGAACCTGATGCCGAAGGAGGTTTCTCCCTCAAGGGATCTGATGGGCTGTGTGTCATGTATGTGATGCCTCAGGAAAATTCCCATTCTGCCCGATGGAACCTTGTGGTCTGCATAGAGTTCTCCGTAGTACCTGCTGCTCTCACCGCCGTCGGTGTGAAAAAATAGGTCTGAGTGGAGTTTTGCCCCATAGAGCAATCCATGGGCAGACAGCACAGGCCAGTCAAACTCGCCATGGAGTGACCAGTCGAAGATGTGCCCTTTCTGAAAAGAAGCATTTGACGGGCGGTATACCCCTGCGGATAATGAGTACTCCGGCGTCCAGCCTGCAGGCATCCAGACTGCCGTCTCGGCGAAAACAGGTTCAATACTGTTGCTGACCCCCAGCTTGATGTTGTTCATGTACTGACCGCAGGTATCAGCCATATCAATGTTGTGAAAGCATTCATGGTCTGTGAAGAGTGTGAACAGCAGTTCCCTGTAGTCAAAACCGAATGTTCCCCGAATGTTCCAGTGGGCACCGTATACATTAAAGGCAGTGGCTCCTTCTTCGTCGCTCTGGCCCATATAGGTTTCGATTCCCAGCCCTATACCGAAGGTCAAAGGACCGTATCTGACAATGCTTGCATCGTCATCAATTCTGGCGTATACCAGCTGGTTTGCATCAGGATTGAAGAAATATCGGGCATCAAAGAATCCGCTGTTTTGACCTGGGAATGACAGATCCCAGGCAGCAATGATTGAGAGAAACAGCAGCATCACTTCTTTTCCAAATGCTTTTTCAGAGCTTCGATCAGGTAGGATTCAGGCTGGGCTCCCTCGGATGCGAAGGTTTCATTTATAACTGTTCTTGGAACACCCTGCACCTGATACCTGGCTGCCATTTCCTGAAATTCGTTGGCTTCTATTGCTTCAGCAGTTACTTTCTCCGAGTAGGTGGCCATTCTGTGAGCAAGGACAACAGCCGGCGGACAGTGGGGACAGCTGGGAGTCACAAACACTTTGATGTGAAGGTTTTCCTCAAGAGAGTCAAGAAAATTCATAGTTTCCCCGGTAAGTGTAATCTTATCCCTGCCGGCATCTATAATTCCTGTAAGAAGGCTGCTGAACTCGTAACCTGCAGGAGTGCCCCTGAAGAGTACCCTTTCTGTGGAACCTATCTTTACCAGAGGGAGCATTTCCTCCCTGTCAGTTTCTGTGACCTGAATATTCAGTTTATCTGAAAGCTCTGACAGTTCTTTCAGAATGTTTTCTGTTTCACACGGGCCTGGTTTTCTGATGAGTTCAACTTTGACAGTTTTTTCAAGAGCTGTGAAATGCTCTCTGATTGCCTCTCTGTCATTCTCAGACAGCAGTGCCATTTCTCTCTCCTTTTGTCAGTACTTCTGCAGTTCCTCAAAGATCATGGCAGCAGCTCTCGCTCCGTCGGAGACTGCTGTTACCACCTGTCTGAAGCCGTTATTAGTTACATCTCCTGCTGCAAAAACCTTTGGGTTTGAGGTTGCAACGATGTTTTCGGTAATTACTGCGCCTCGTTTATCAAGCTCCACAAGGGAAGTAAACGGGCCTGTTGCAGGCTTAGTTCCAACATAAAGAAATACTCCGTCTGTGGGGATTTCAAGCTCTCCCTCAGGGGTTTCAATCACAGCTGCGGTTACACCCTGTTGGTCACCTACTACCTTTCTAAGATGGGAGTTCCAGTATGGTGTGACCTTTTCATGATTAAGAAGCTTTTCTGAAAGGTATGGCTCAGCTCTGAACCTGTCACGCCTGTGAACAATACCCAGCTCTGAAACCACATCTGCAAGGTGCAGAGCTTCCTTTACCGCACTGTCTCCGCCTCCTACAACTATTGCCTTCCTGCCCTTGAAGAAGGGAGCGTCACAGGTTGCGCAGAAACTTACGCCTCGACCGTAGAACTGTTTTTCTCCTGGAACACCCAGAGTGGCAGGTGCTGCACCTGTTGCGATAATCAGATAGTTACAGCGGTAGGTGTTGCTGTCGGTTTTTACCCTTATGCTTTCTCCGGCCTGTTCAGCTGTTTCCACAGATTCCATTCGAAAAACTGCCCCAGCCTTTACCGCCTGATCCTTCATGGCAGCGGCAAGATCTGAACCGGCTATTTTCAGAAATCCCGGGTAATTCTCTATCTCTGCTGTGAGAGCTGCCTGGCCTCCCGGCTGCCAGCTTTCAAGAACAAGATGGTCAATGCCGTATCTGGCTCCGTAGAGTGCTGCGCTGAGAGCGGCAGGACCGCCTCCTGCAATAATGAGTGTGTATTCTTCATCACCGGAGGCAGTTTCACCGTCTACTACATGAACCTTAAGAGCCATTAACTGAGATGTCCCTTTGCAAGGGCTTCAAGATCGCGCTTCAGGGTTCCCTTGTCTCTGAAGCCAACCATTCTGTCTATTTCCCTGCCGCCGTGGAATACTATCATGGTTGGAACACCCTGAACCCCGAACTTATTGGCTTCCATTGGACTCTGGTCAATATCCACCTTTACGATGTTGACATTGTCTGCCATTTCTTCTGAAAGGCTTTCAAGAACCGGGTGGAGCATTCTGCAAGGTCCGCACCATTGGGCACTGAAGTCAACTACTGTAATTTTGTCGGTTGCTCCGGTCTCAGCGGATATTTCACTTCCATTGATCTGTTTCATCATATTTCCCTTTCAATCTTCTGGTGTTTGTGTAACCTGTGAGCATATTGCGTGCCGCTTGTAACTATAAGCACGGCATGATTATGAAAAATATCAGTCACTTCCCTGCGTCAGGTTATCCTTCCCTTTCTGTTCCTTCAGGGCAGTTTGTATTATGTCATCCTATCGCCTTGAGAAAAAGATTATACTCTGTTGCTTTGAGAGTTTGTATTTCGTCAGGACAGCTTACGCCTTTAGCCTTTGCGATTACAGTTCCGATGGTATTCTATAAGCGGTGCCTGTGTTATCTGCTCCATTCACCCTGAATGAGAACCGGCTGCTTTCCTTATGGACATTTGAGTTTGCACAGGTTCCGTCCGCAGCCAGGTGTAAATTGGTTTGAGGCGCAAGTCCCTTTAGTCAGAATTGTGAATTCAGAACAGCCTGTCAATTCAGAAGGGAACCTGTGCCAATGACAAAGATACCCATGAGCAATCAGATTGCATAGAGGATCATGAAATACTTTCAGACTGAGCATGGCGGAAGCTTCTCCAGAGCGTTCTTCAGGATTGTCTGCGCAGGATGGTCACCGAGATGGTTTAGGCTGAGATAACCGAGTTCCCCATGAAAGATTAACACAATTGACAGGAATTCATGTAAAAGAAATCAGATACAGCTATGCTGCCGTCAGCGAATTCTGTTCTCAGGAGAGAAAGACCTGTGAGATTCTTATTGGCTGCTGTTATGGCGTATGGTTGCTCCATGGCTTTCATTGTTCTTTCGGTTTCAGATGTACCTGAAATCCCTGATTAGGATATTTCAGGTATTGAGATTTCCGGTATGGATCTGCCTGATGAAGTTCAAGCTTGATTGGATTATTTCTTAAATATATACCCTGAGAAATGTGATTCCGAACCTTGCAGCACTCAATGATCTTTCGTTTAAGCTGGAGGAATTGAGGTATACTGATACTGAACTCCCGGAGATTCAGAGGGCAATTGACGGGCTTTGCAGTGAACTTGAGAATGCGCAAGCGCGATCACAAGCGTCACTGAAAAAACTGATGATGAGTTAAGCCCGATCAGTAATGTCTTTGACCAGTTTACAGCAGGTCTTTCAGGTCAGTAGGCTCCATCACCTGAGATGATTGCAGGAAGTGTCAGCATTAGGATTGCGAGATCCATCCATATGGACCAGTTGTCAACATAGTAAAGATCCATTTTAACCATTTCATCGAATCCGAGATTGCTTCTGCCTGATATCTGCCATATTCCAGTTACACCGGGAATTGTCTGCAGTCGCTTGTAATCCCTTCGGCTGTACTCCTCAACCTCTTCAGGCAGAGGCGGTCTGGGGCCCACCAGGCTCATCTCACCTTTGAGCACATTGATAAGCTGGGGCAGTTCATCCAGTGACCACCTTCTCAGGAATTTGCCTGCAGCGGTGATTCTAGGGTCGTTTTTTATCTTGAAAAGTGGCCCGGTAGCCTCATTGTTGTCAAGAAGCTGTTTCTTTGCGGAGTGGGCATTCTTCACCATTGATCTGAATTTAAACATCATGAACGGAACATTGTTTTTGCCCAGACGCTTCTGCAGGTAGAACACCGGTTTGCCGGTTTCCAGCAGTATGGCCGCCGATATAGCCAGAAACAGAGGAGCAAGAAGTGTGAGTAAAATGGTTGTTATTATTATGTCTGAAGCCCTCTTGAATACCAGCCCCCATCCTGCAAGAGGAGCAGGCACCGTTTCGATAAGTGTGGTGCCGCCCATGTGAGCCACCCTTGCTGTAAGGCTTATAAGAGAGTAGGCATCTGCTGCTATCTTGTACTGTATGCCTTGCTTTTCACAGTGCTGAATAACCCTCAAAAGGCTTTCTGCCGCAATAGAACGGTCTGCAACCAGCAGCTGATCAGCACCGGATTTTTCTATTTTCAATATAAGTTCATCGGTATTGATTGATGGATCTGCGTACTCAATCACAGAGTAGGCTAGCTGCGCTCTTGTTTCCATGAAGGAGCCAAGCTGCCGGGCATCTGAGGATATTCCTATTATGAAAACACGGAAAGGCGGTCCGGAACGGGCAGCGTGTTTCCGTGCAAGACTATGCATAATGCTTAATAGAATAACAGAGACAGGAAAGGTAAAAACAAGAACAAATCTTGAGAAGAATAGCTGTCTGGTAATAAATGTTGTAGCAAATGTGAAGAGAACAGCCATAAGTGAGGCTTTTATTATTCCTGCAATCTCTTCTATCATTCCCAGGCCGAATTCTCTTCTGTAGACACCGAATACAACCATGAAAATAACCTGTACAGAACCCAGAACCACTCCGCTGAGAAGGTAATGGTAGGCAGAGAGCCTGAAATCTGTTCCCATTAATTCTGCCAGGAGGGAATGTCTCAGCCAGAATCCAAACATAAAGAGCCCTGTTATCAGAATCAGATCCATCAGGGGAATGACGCCAAAGATGTTTCTGCGTTTTCTCAACGGCTGCCTCCCGGACCCATACCGAATAGAACTGAAGGGTGTGTAAGATAGAACCTGATCATACTTCTCAGGTGATACCTTAGAGTTCTTCCCCCTTTGGCGCTTTCTCTTTGGCAAACATGACGAATGCGTGCTTCAGGAACATACCAGACTTCCATTCCTCTCTTCCACATACGCCAGCACCATTCCACATCCTCAAAATAGAGGAAGTACTTTTCAGACATAAGTCCTGCCCTGCGTTTTCCCTCTGGAGTAACCCAGAGAGCCGCTCCCACCAGCCAGTGGGTCATCACAGGCAGTTTGTCCGAGTGAAATCTGTTCAGATGGCTCTGTGCCAGCTTCATTCCCAAAGCTGTATTTCCCAGAAATGTTCTTCTTGATGCCACGACAGAAGGTGACGGCCAGGTTCTTGCAGTTGATTGAATCCTGCCGGAGCTGTCGACCATTGAAGGCCCCATAAGCCCTGCTTCAGAATGTGTATTCTGAAAACTCTTTAACTCTGTAACTGCACCTGGAATAAGCTCAACATCAGGGTTGAGGAAGAAGAGGCTTTCTCCTGAGGCTTCACCTGCGCCAATGGCGTTGGCTGCTGCAAGGCCAAGATTGGAGGTGTTTCTTATCTGTATTGTTTTTTCTTTCCACCGGTCAAGGACCTGCAGGGTACTGTCAGTTGAATGATTGTCAACTACAACCACATCTGACGGCTGTTCCTCTGAAGGCAGCTCAAAGATTGAGGACAGAGCCTTTTCAATAACTGAACCGCTGTTGTAAGTGGTAATCACCGCTGACCAATTCATGTTGAGAATATACAAAGAGGGAAGGGCATTGAACCCTTCCCCTCTGTGTGATTGACTTTTTCTGTGAAGCCTCAAATAAGAAATCTGCTGTTTTTTCAGGCTGTACTGCAGATCGGACTGTATGTTCTGTCAGTCAAATTACTGAATACACCTTTCGTTCGTTAGATAATTAAGCAGACCTCTATCATAAAAGGCTTTATTGAAAACTAGAGAGCTTTGTCTTTCAGAGCCTTGCCGGCCTTGAAGTAAGGAACCTTCTTAGCAGGATACTTCTTTTTCCGGTTGGTTCCAGGAATTACTCCCTCTCTGGCGGCTCTCTCCTTAATGCCGAATGTTCCGAAGCCGATAAGCGTGATCTTGTCGCCCCTTTCAATCACATTGCTTATTCCATCAATTACAGCATCAACTGCAGCTGAAGCATCTTTCTTGGAAAGCTCAGCTTTTGCAGCCACATGATCAACGAGTTCTTTTTTGTTCAACTTCCTACCCCTTTCTCATGACATGAATACTTAATGTACCTGTTTACACTAGACCTGTGAAAGAGCCTTGTCAAGTGGCTCCACCAGCATTTTAAAAACTGCTTGTATGCTGTTCGATTTTTATGTCAGGGAATGCTTTGATATTAATTCTGAAATAGAATCCGGTATCCACATTTGATACATGGCGGGTGAATATTGCCTCCCAGCTGTTCAGATCTCGTTTGATAGTGTAATTCTGACTGATGAAGTCGTCAGCTGTGATGTCATAATAGGCGCTGTAGTTCACTGACCAGCGAGATGTGAGATCAATACTTGCTGAGAGTCTGAGCTTGTTCAGACTTGTTCCGCTGCCTGTAAGGTCAGGGGTCCAGTTGTGCGAGAGTCCCAATCGCCAGGAGAGAGGGGAGATGACTGTTCCGGAATCTGGTGACAAGGTAGGATCAGTTCCGGAGAGATTCACTCCAGTTGTTACAGAGGTCTGTTCCATCTCTCTTTCATATGGATTCCAGGTGCCGTCCACTCTGGTTGAGAACCAATCTGCCGGAGTAAGGTTCAGTGATCCTGTAACAGACGAGAAGCTCCTTTCCTCTCTGTCAGGACTCCAGTTTGTTCCCATTGTGAACTCGGCAAGGGTGTTCTTGTCAATTCTTCCCCTTTCTTCAATTTTGCCTTCCAGAATGTTTACCAGAGAGAGGTTTACCACTGTTCCTGATGATGGAAGGCCAAGATCGGAGAAGCTGTAGAAGGTTGAGGCCGCGCTGTCCACATCCATCATGCCGTATCCGGAGGTAATGAATCTGTCAGGTGACCAGGATACTGATACAGAAGGCGTGATGGTGTGTCTGAGAAGTGAATGCCCCAGAAAATCTGCCTGAAATAGTCCGTATATATCAGTGGAAACCGATAGCCCTGCTGAACCATGGAGCCAGGCGGGCAATCTGCCGGAAAGCCTGTCTCTGTCGGCAATCACACCTCTGACGGTGATTGACGGGGAGAGTGCAACTATACCACCAGGCCTTTGTGAGGCTGACAGTACGGTATTGAGTCTTGCTCCGGAGTTATACTGTGAAGAGTCCTCCCATTCGGTGTTTTCCGAGATGTAGTGTGTATTAAGGTTCCAGTAAATACTGTGCCATAACTCCTCATCATCAGGGTCGAAAGGTGACTTGAAGAGAGGGGCGGAAGGAAGGCTGTAGCGAATGTCCGGGGCAGAGAGTTCTGAGAGCAGTTCACCGTCAATAGAATCCTTAAGGGCATCCAGCTGCTCAGTGTACTCCATGTTGAGCTGAGCGCTTCCCCTTCCTATGTTTCTGGACAGGGAAAGCCATGATCTTAGTTCACTTTCCATTCTTTCTTCAGGTGTCTGCTGGGTTTCTTCAAGATAAGACCTGTCACTGACGAAGTTTCCGGAAATCTTTACTATGGTTCCGTCTGGAAGCTCCTGGTTGTGGGTTGTTTCCACAAGCCATCTGTCACGGCTGTTCTGGAATTGTCTTCTCCATTGAAGCCTTGTCCTGCCGCTCATAACATATCGCAGTGAATGCCGCTCTGCAGCGGTTATCTGAAATCTGGTTTTCTCCATCAGGTCTGCGCTTATCAGCAGATCCGCATAGTCGGAGAAGCCGAAGTAGTAACCCATCTTTCTCAGGTATCTTCCATCCCTTGAGGATGAGCCGAGGGTAGGTATGGTAAATCCTGATGATCTGCCTCTTCTTATGGGGAAAACGGCAAATGGAAGCCAGAATACAGGAGTATCTTCCACATAGAGAATAACAGGCCTTGCAATTGCCTTGTCGTCTGGAAACACCTTCATTCTGCTGGCCCAGAAGTAGTAGTCAAGTGTATCCTTTTCGCAGCTGGTGAACTGCACATCGGTCATGTTGAATTCATCCCTTGAGAGCATTGTTATGGTTCGGCTGCTGTAGATTGCCCTGTCGTAGAGAGACGATGTGTCAAATGTTCTGGCGGTTTTGGTGGGAATGTGATAGATGAGCCCTGTTCCATTGGCAGTTTCACCGCCGTCTGAAAGCGTCATATTCCCAAATGCAGTAACCTTCTCATTATCAGGAAGATACCGAATGGTGTCAGCGGAGATGCTCATATTGCCGTATTGCAGTCCTGCTGAACCTGTGAGTAAAAGACTCTCATCATTCACACTGAAAACCAGTGAGTCTCCATAATAGCTCATTGTTTCCATAGGTTCATCGGCAGGGGTTTCGTCTCTCTGGGAAATAAGCGTAAAGAGAAGAATCAGGAGCATCTTTCTCGAACCATTGATGCAGCGCCCAATGCGCCGGCCAAAGGAGAATCCTCAAGAAGTGAAAGGCTCCATCTGTGTCTGCACCGTTTCAGGAACTCTCTTCTGGCAGTAATACCAAAATGAGCCAGGCCGGCTGATAGACCGCCGGCAATGAAGAAGCCATGCGGCGAAAATGAGTTTGCCAGATTGGCAAGCCCTATTCCGAACCATCTTCCAAACTCCCTGTACGCCTCTCGGGCTGCTGAATCACCTCTGGATGCCAGAGCGAATATTTCAAGGGGGGAAATGGCAGAACCGGTGATTCTTCTGTAATACCATTCAAGGGCTTTGCGGCCTGTGTATCGCTCCCAGCAGCCGGATGATCCGCAGGGGCATGGTATACCGTCTGCCATAACAGTTGTATGGCCGAACTCTCCGGAATTTCCTGTGCCATAGATTATTTCACCGCTGTTTATGATGGTTCCGCCGATGCCGGTTCCAAGTGTGAGAAAAAGCCATAGCCCATGGGATGGTATCTGACCGGAACAGATTGCTCCTGTTGCAAAAACATTGCAGTCATTGTCCAGCATAACAGGAGCTTTAAGCATATCACCGAGAATCTTTCTTACCTGCGCGCCTGACCAGAGAGGGAGGTTGGGGCTGAACTGAACAGTTCCATTCTCCCTGTCTATGAGACCTGCGGTTCCAAGACCTGCAGCTGCCGGTGTTGAATCCCTGCTGAGTATTATTTCAGAAGCTTTTTCAAGCGTTGCTTCAGGCGTGGCAGATTCGCCGGTTCTGAACGAATCGGCAAGTATGAAGTTTCTGCCTGACAGATAGCCTACCTTGGTGAATGAACCGCCTACATCTATACCCCAGTAGTATCCATTACTCGACACTGAGAATCTCGCCTTCTATGACAGTCATCATCGGCCATGTTATTCTGTTTTCAGAGCTGCTTCCCAGAACGCATCTTCCTGAAGCTCCGTAGTAGGCACCGGCTGAGGCGAGTTTTCTCAGCACTCTGCTTCTGGATGGTTCACCGGCGCTTTCCCAGGCTTGCAGAATAATTCCGGCGGCGTCATACCCCTGTGCTGCAATGCTTGTAGGTTCATTTCCTGTGGCTCTGGTGAAAGTATATACGAAACGGGCAGTTTCCGGATAAAGGGATGAGAGGCCGAAAGCTGCTGTGAAAACTGCATCTTCCACATATTCTCCTCCATGACGGAGAAGCAGCTCATCATCCCATCCTGATGTTCCGAATAGAGGAACATCAACTCTGTAGAAACGGAGCTGAGGAGCTATCTGTACTGCATCCCAGGCTGAAACCGGAAGAAAAACTGCCTGTGGCGAGTATGCCTTTACAGCCATGATCTGGTCTTTGAAATCAGTGGAGCCCGGCTGGTATCCCTGAGATGAAACTACTGTTCCTCCGAGACTTTCAACGGTCGTCCGGAATTGCTCAACCTCTCCCTGGGCCTGGGCAGTGTACGGATGAATAATGGCGAATCTGGTTAATCCGGATTTCCTTACAGCGTATTCTGCCACTGCTGCAGCCTGATCCCCCTCACTTACCACCAGTCTGAATACAGGTTCACCTATACGGTCAACATCTCCGGAGGTGGCTGTAGGGGTCAGGACAGGGAGTTCAGCTGATCTGGCCTGAGAGGCGACAGCCATTGTAGCAGAACTTGTAAGAGGCCCTATCACAGCCACACACTCAGGATTTTCCGCCAGTGTTGCAATCAGGTCGTTGAGCCTTTCCATAGTTCCTCTGGTATCAAAGTCTATCAGTTCCGGATGGTCCCTGTGGAGTTCTGCGAATCTGTCAAATGCAAGGTGAGCACCCTGGGCAACCTGAACAGCATATTCAGAACCCTGGCCTGTCATAGGCAGCAGAAGTGCCACCCATGATTCTGAAAGTTCAGGTTCTTCACCTGTCTCCGGTCTTCCATAGGTATCGTGGGCTCCAGGGTATATACGGTCTATCTCAGCGCCGTAGAGTGCAGCTCTTTCAGTATCTCCTGATTGGGCTGCCCTGGCTTCAAGCTCCAGAAGAACATACAGTTCAAACCATCCCCTCTCCCGCATTGACAGCAGATTGCCGGTTCTCACATGCCCAAGCTGCTCCCTGCACAGAAACACTGCTTCCCTTGCGCGTCTTTCATCAAGCGCTTCCAGATCAGTAGAGGTCAGAGCTTCAAGAGAGGCAGTTGAAGATGATTCTGCCATTGCTTTCAGAAGAAATGCTCTGGAGCGTATTACCGGGTTGGATGATCCGGTGTATTGTGAAGAGAGAGAAACAGCTTCAAGAGGATTGCCTGCAAGCAGAAGCGCTTCAGCTCTGCCCAGTTTCCACAGAGGAAGGTCAGGGTTATCCGGCGCTTCTTCAATTGCTTCTTCAAACAGCTCTATTGCCCTCTGTTCGTCTCCTTCTTCCAGTTTTCGTTCAGCAAGAGCCGCCTTTTCTTCAGGAGTTGAATCATCACTGATTTCCGGTGCGCATGAAGCAAAAATCAGCAATGACAGTACAAGTGCTGCTAGTGTTTTTCTCAAAAGGAAGCCCTCCTGACTACTGTCGTTGTACTAAGGTTACTCAACCTGAAATATCTTTAGAGACAATGATTTTTGCAATGATAAAGGGGCTCCTGACGGAGCCCCCCTTGCGTTTGGCCTTTCATAGATAGAATTACATTGTAACAGAAGAGATTTGAAGCACTTGCGCCTGTGGCGAGTGTTTGTTATTATAGTTGCAACTAGTTGTATAACTAGATATATGTAAGGAGGACAGTAAATGGGATTCAATTGCTCAAGCGATGGAGTTCTCAAAGGGCGAAGTCGTCGAATGGGTAGTTGAGGAAAAAGAACTGCTGGGGCTGAAAAGACCTGAAGCACCACCCCGCCTCCTAAAAAAAACTACTCTGGAGGAGTAGCAGACAAATACTTCCACTTGTGGGGGGAATGCAGGGATGCGTTTGAGAGTGTGTGGCAGAGGGCAGTCAGGCTGGGAACTGGGTCGCTGTTGTGCCTCGGCAGGCACAATGTCACCTGCCTGATCTCCACCACCGGCAAGCAGCATTCAGACTGGTCGGCTGATTACCGAGTTTTCGAGAGGGGCAGGTTCAGAGAAGAGATGCTGTTTTCAGTTATACGCAAAGAGGTAACTGGTAGACTGGAGAAGAAGCAGCCTCTTGTGGTACTTATGGATGATACCCTGTTTGATAAGAGTGGACGCAATGTGTATGGAACAGCTTTCAAGCGTGATCCTAATGGTCCGAAATTCTGCAACAACTTCATATGGGCAACCAGATATCTCCAGATATCGGGAGCAGTGGAGGAGGAGGAGCGCCCAGGGTCTTGTCGTGGTATACCTCTAATGATCCGTCACTGTCCGACTCCGAAGAAGCCGTCCAGATGTGCTCCTGCAGAAGTACATGCAGAATACACTTTGTTGCGGGAAGCAACGAAGATCAGCAAAAGGGGTGCTGATGCCATCAGGGAACTGCGTGAACAGATGGATCCTGACAGGGAACTGGTTGTCAGTGTAGACGGTGGTTACACCAACAAGACCGTTATCCGTTCATTACCGGAAAAGACTACTCTGATAGGCAGGGCAAGGCGTGATGCAAAGCTTTACGACATACCTGTTGAGAAGGAAGGTCGTCGCGGTCGCAGGAGTTACTATGGGGAACAGCTCCCCACTCCGGAAGCGATTCGTAAGGATGATGAGATCCCATGGGAAACAGTAAAGGCATTTGCGTCAGACAGGGTTCATGAGTTCCAGGTAAAGTACATCAAACCTGTAAGGTCGAGGGTTGGAGGAGAGCGGAACCTCAGCCTGCTTGTGATCAGACCGCTCCGCTACAGGCTTAAAAAGGGCAGTCCGTTGATCTACAGGAAACCCACCTATCTGATATGTACCGACAGCAACTTACCACCTGAAAAGATCCTCCAGTGGTACCTTTGGCGGTGGCAGATAGAGGTCAATTTCAGAGATGAGAAATGTCTGCTTGGGATTGATGAGCCATCTGTCAGGAAAGAGGAATCACTCCAGTTCCTCCCTGCACTTATGACTGTGAGCTATGCATTCATGCAGCTGGCATTTACCGGTAAGAGTGCTAAGGGGGTCAGTGTAAGAAAACTGCCTAAATGGAGGAAGCATGCTCCTCCTGGCAGGATGACCACAGGGCTGATGCAGAGTGAGTTCAGAAACCAGATCTGGGGTCTAGGGATAGGCTCCGGTAATTTACCACACTTCGTTAAGAGCCGGAAAACACTCACGAAGTCCCTTAAATTCAATACAGAGGTTGGGAATGCTGTGTATTATGCCCACAGGTAACAAGATACAGCAGACCTTGGATACTGTGGCTGGTAAGAATGGGGCCAAACGCAA